>Ga0111539_10002166_pt1 | contig 26275 bp, 16 predicted proteins | sample RhiMethybrSRZTD1_FD_79667 | JGI IMG/M metagenome (GOLD analysis project Ga0111539, IMG submission 79667) | Populus rhizosphere microbial communities from Tennessee, USA - Rhizosphere MetaG P. TD hybrid SRZTD1 (version 2) (version 2) | ecosystem: Host-associated > Plants > Roots > Rhizosphere >...
ACTCCGTTGACTACAGAGGCGCGTCAGGCCGCTCGATCGTGCGCCACATGTGGGCGACCGGGCTGTTGTCGTACCCGAGGCCTTCCTTGGGCTGCTTGAAGTGCCGGCCGATGATATCCAGGAACGGCTCGAGGCTCACCTGAGCGTTGGCGTCGAAGGCGTAGAGGTCGTTCACCGTGACCATCCGCGCTTCGCCATACCACTTGTGCTTGCGCACCGTTTGGTACGTCGCTTCGATGTACGGCTCGGGCTTGTAATCGTGACCGAAGACGCGGCGATAGAGGTCGGGGTACTCGTAGCCGTTGGCGGGATCAGCGTAGAAGCGCAGCGCCTGGTGATACCGGATCGCGAACGTCGTCTTCTCCGAGATGTACGGCTCGAACAGTTGCGCGCCCCACCAGCCGTGATCGACCTTGATGATCTCCTGCACCACGTCGTGCAGCAGACACGCCAGCACCACTTCCTCTGACATGCCGCTGCGCAGCGCCTTGGTCGCGCTCTGCAGGCAGTGGTTGGACGTGTTGTTGAACCGCATCGTGAAGAAGTCCACGAGGCGCGGATTCGAGGGCATCTTGTCGAGGCGCTTGACGTTCCCGGTTCGCGCCGTGAACAGGTTGCCAACGCCGCGCCGTGTCGGACGCGTCTCGATTTGTGCGTCGAGCTCCGCCGCCGATGGGAACTGCTGCGGGGCGGGCGTCGACTGCGCGGCTACCGCTTCGTTCAGACGCGCGCTCAAGTACTCCTCGAGCGCGTCGGCCTTGACTTCATCGCTCAACAGGCCCACGGCGGTCGTTCCACCCAGACTGGCGATGAACACTCTGCGATCGATTTCCATGGCCGAATTCTACCCGGATCTGACACCCACTTCTTCGCGAGGTTCGAGGGGCCGGTGGCCGGCCGCCAGCTCGCGGGCAAGCGTGACAGTATCGAGCTCGCGCTCCCAGCGCGACACGACAATCGCCGCCACGCCGTTGCCGATAAAGTTGGTCAGCGAGCGTGCCTCGGACATGAAGCGGTCCACGCCAAGGATGAGCGCGAGTCCGGCGACCGGGATCGACGGCACGACCGCCAGGGTCGCCGCCAGGGTGATGAATCCGGCACCCGTCACGCCCGACGCGCCTTTTGAGGTGAGCATCGCCACACCGAGCAGCGTCAGCTGCTGCATGATCGTCAGCTCGATGTTGAGCGCCTGTGCGACGAATAACGCCGCCATGGTCAGGTAGATGTTGGTGCCATCGAGATTGAACGAATAGCCCGACGGCACGACCAGGCCGACCACCGATCGCGGGCAGCCGAGCCGCTCGAGCTTTTGCATCAGCGGCACGAGAGCCGACTCTGACGAAGACGTGCCGAGCACGGTGAGCAGCTCGTCGCGGATGTAGAGGATGAAGCGCACGATGCTGAAGCCGGTGTACGCGGCGATCGAACCCAGCACGACGAGGACAAACAGCAGGCAGGTCAGGTAGAAGCTGCCCATGAGCAGCGCCAGAGGGCCGAGCGCGTCGACGCCGTAACGCCCGATCGTGAACGCCATCGCCCCGCCGGCACCGATCGGCGCAAGCTTCATGAGCGCGTTCATCATCGCGAAGAAGATGTGCGAGGCCGACTCGATGAACTTGTGCACGATCTCGCCGCGCGAGCCCATGTGCGTCATCGCGTAGCCAAAGAGCACCGCGACGAACAGGACCTGCAGCAGATCGCCCGAGCCAGTGAACGCGTCGAGGAAGGTCGCCGGAATGATGCGGAGGATAAACGCGGTCGTGGTTTGCGTCGTCGCGCGCTTGGCGTAGTCGGCGACCGCATTCGCGTCCAGCGTCGACGGATCGGCATTGAAACCTGCGCCCGGCTGAATGACGTTGGCCACGACGAGGCCGATCGCCAGCGCGATCGTCGAGACGACCTCGAAGTAGAGCAGCGCCTTGCCGCCGACGCGCCCGACCTTCTTCATGTCTCCGGCGCCGGCAATCCCGAGGACCACCGTGCAGAAGATGATGGGACTGATCAGCATCTTGACCAGCGAGATGAAGCCGTCGCCGAGCGGCTTCATCGCCACCCCTGTCTTGGGGTCGAGATAGCCAAGTGTTCCACCCGCGAGGATCGCGAGCAGCACCCAGAAGTAGAGATGGCTGGTCAGTCGTTTCATCGACTAGTAACGAGTCACGCGGCCTTCACCCATCGAGCTCGAGACGCGCACCTTGATGACGGGTGCCTTGGGATCTGTCGTTTCATCGGCATCCGGCCCGATGTTCTGCGTCTTCCCTTCCGCATCGCGCACGTCGGCCTGTAACCGAACCTTGGTCGGGACGTTGACGTGGACTTCACCCATCGATTGCGTGAAGGACAGTTCGGCCTCGCTGCCCGGCTTCCACTCGCCGCCCAGATCGGCCGTCAGGTTGCCCATACTGCCCGAGGCGTCCACGCTCTTGGCCCGCGCGTTCCCGAGATTCTCGACCCTCACATTGCCCATGCGCGCGTTCAGACGAAAGCGAGTCATGCCGTCGACGACGGGTTGCCGGAAATCGACCTCGTGGTTGCCCATCGACAGATCGAGACCGAGATCGCTCAGCGTGAGGCCGCCGAGATCGATCCGCGACTCACCCATGCTCACGTTCAGCGATAACTCGATCGGCACCCCCGACGGAATGAGCAGCGTCAGCTTCGGCCGGTTATTGTCGTCGTTGCCGATCCCGGCCAGCATCCGCGCCCACATGGGAGCCTTCGATCGAAAACGGATCGTCGTGCGCTGCGTGCCGTCCTGCGTCTCGGTCCGCTCTGTCAACTCGTACAACGCCTCCGAGAACCGGCCCTCGACCTGCACGCGGCCGTTCGGCTCACCCGGCTTGATGTCGAACGTCCCTTCCTGCAATTCCACGTTCAAGTGCATCGGTCCATTCGCCGTGAGCGCTGCCGGCTTCGTGCCCGGCGGAGGCGCCTCCGCAGGCGGCGCTTGAATGGCAATGGTGCGCTGGACCTGCGTCGGCGTCGTATCGCCGAGATCGGCGAGGGTGGACTTGGCGTAGAACACCGCCACCGCAAACCCCACGACGAGCAGGGCCACGAAGGAGAAACATCCGATTCCGGCGAAGAGCCCGACCTTCTGCCAGCCGCTCAGTTTCTTCATAGGCGCACTTTCGAACGAGGCGACATGTTAGCGCGTTCAAGACTCCACTTGAGCGCCGGCGGCGTGACCAGCGTGGTCACAATCACCATCAGCACCACGGCCGAAAAACTCGATGGCCCGATGACCGGAACGCCGTCGAGCGTCAGCCCGGCGCCGACGCCGGCAAAGATCAGCCCGACCTCGCCTCGAGGAATCATGCCGATGCCCACCGCCAGGCGGTTGACGCCAGGTTTCATCACACCGAGGGCGCACGCCTGCTTGCCGATGATGGCTACTACGATGAGGGCGGCGGCCAGTTCCAGCGAGCCCCCGGTCATGAAGGCCGTCAAATCGGTTCGCAGCCCCATCAGTACGAAGAAGATCGGCACGAGCAGATCCGAGATCGGCAGAATCAGTTCCTCGAGCGAGCGTTCACCCCGCTTCACGAAATCCTTGAAGTGCACGTCCTCGAGTACGAGTCCGGCCGCGAACGCCCCGACGATCGGCGCCAGGCCAATCAGACTTGCTGCCCAGGCCAGCGCAAAGCACACGCTGAGGCTCACCGCAACCAGCACGCCTCGCCCGTGAAGCAGCGATGCGACGGAGAACAGCCGCGGGGCCGCATAGACGCCGATCGCCAGCGCACCGACCACAAAGACCAGCGCGGTGGCAGTGATTCGCGCAACCGACCACGCGGAGAATGGCGTGCCCTGTGCGGCTGCGGCAATCGCCCCGCTGACAGCGCCGAGGATAACGAGACCCAGCACATCGTCGATGACCGCGGCACCGAGAATGATGCGTGCCTCCGGTGTGCGCGAGGCGCCGAGATCCTGCAACACCCGCGCGGTGATCCCCACGCTCGTCGCCGTCAATGTCGCGCCGATGAAGGCATGAACGTACGCACTCGCGCCGGGCATCAGCCAAGCGCTCACGGTCCAGCCAAGCGCGAACGGCAGTACGACGCCGAGGACCGCGACAAGGAGAGACGTGAGCCCGACCTTCAGCATCTGTCCCACCGTGGACTCGAGGCCGACCTCGAAGAGCAGGATCAGCGCGCCGAGGCCGGCAATCACCTCAATCGGTTCGTTCTGGGCCAGCGCGTGAAATGGGATCGTACCGCTGAAGGACAGATTGCCAAGAAGGATGCCGGCGATCAGCTCACCGAGAACCGCCGGCTGCTTCACCCGGATCGCGAGCTCGCCGCCAAGCTTCGCGGCGAGAAGCATCACCGCGAGACCGCCGACGACTGTGGCGACTGGATCGACGTGGGGCATTACTTCGTCGGCGAGGATCGCGGCATGCAGCGCGCGGCCTTGTTCGACGGGTCGGTCGGATCCGGTGTGCGGCCGCCACGCCCGCGGCCCTCTCGATACACCCCGTGACAGGCGGCGCACGTATCGGACAGGTCGCCCGTCGCGTCTGATACCGCCTCCTGGTTTCGCGTCTGCGACAGGCGATAGGTGCGCCTGGCGACGGCGATCAAGTCTTCGGTGAACTTGATCCACTCCGGATCGGTGACCGGCGCCGGCCGGCCGTTCTCGCAGCGGATGCCGGGGACGAGCATCAGCGGCGCCGCATCGGCCAGCGCAAGGGCGGCGTTGTCCACGAGTTCCCACCCACCGTAGATGCCGGCGCCCCAATCGACGAACGAGAACCCGGCGTTCGGGTTGTCGGCTGTCGGCTTGGCGGGCGCACCGGGATCGCGAGTCTGTACGGTGAAGATCAGATTCGAGTTCGGAAAGAAGATGCCGCGCATCAACTGCGCCATATTGCCGAGCGGCGGATAGACACGGGCTTGCCCGGGGGACACAGCGGCGACAAGTCCCGCCGGCCAGGTGATCTTGCCCAACGTCGCCTCGTCAGCAGCCAGATCGGTCTTGCCCGCGGGGAAGCCGCCCGACTTCAGAATGAACGCGACGAGATCGACTGACTGCTGCGGCGTCAGCGTGCCGGTCGCACCAGCGGGCATCGTGTTGCGGATCTTGCCGGCCAGGTCTGAAAGCGGCTGCGTGTGCCAGTGACTGACGAAGACGTCGGCGATAAGGGGCGGTCCCTGCAGGCCCTCGAGCTTCGCTCCGTGGCACGACACGCACTGCTTCTGATAGATCGCCTGCCCCCGCGCCGCCTGCGCGTCGGTATAGACGCCGTCGCGAACCGTGCGCGCGCCTTGCGCATGCGTCAACAACGTCATCCACACGATCAGCGCGGCCGCGATCACTACCTGACGTGACATGAGCTCTCCTCGGAAGTCGTCCGTATGATACAGAACGCTGATTCTTGTGTATCATCATTCTCGATCCACGATGTACCAAGACGATCCTGGTCTCGAACAACGCTTGTCTCGCTTCGAGGCGCAATTGGATCGATTCAGCCTCGCCCTTCATCAGTGGCAGACGCACGAGCACTCGCCGTCGGGCACTGACATCGATCACCGGATCCGCGCACTCGAAGAGACACTCGATCGAGAAGCTCATGCGTTGCGTTTGATGCATGAGGAGCCGATGAAGCAGTTGCAGGCGCACGCGGCGCGTTTGCAGGAGCTGTGCACGAACGTTCAGACGGTGCTCGCGGAGCTGCAAGCTCGCGGGGGCGTGCCGGCACCAGCGACGCCGAAAGCCGCCGCCTGGCCACTCGAACGTGTCGTCCATCTGCACGACGAACTGAGGCGCAACGGCAACGCCAGCGATCAACCACCCGAGTCGACGAACGGAAACAGCGCCGACGAAAGTGCCGCGACGGACGGCCGCCGTCAGCGCTCGTTCATCGAAGCCCTCAACACGAAGGTTAATGACGACGACCGCCAGCGTCGCCAATACATCGCGGCCGGTGCCCTCGTCGTGGCAGTGGTCGTGATCGTCGGTGTCGTGCTCTGGGTGGGCGGCCGATTGAACGATGCGGCCACCCGCGTCGAATCAGCCCAGCAACAGGTCGCCGCAACCACGCGCACGGCGAACGAGGAAGTCCGCGCCGCCCGCGACGATGCGAATCGACAGATCACCGAGGCGCGTCAGCTCGCGCAGCGCGCCGAGACGGTGAGCGCAGTGCTGACCGCGCCGGACTTGATTCGTTTCAACCTGAGCAGCACGCAGGCCGACGGGTCGTCTGCGCAGGTCCTCTGGAGTCGCAGCCGCGGTGTCGTCCTGAGCGGATCGCGTTTGCCCGGACCCGGCCCGAAGAAGACGTATCAACTGTGGCTGGTGACGAATGGACCGTCAGTGAGTGCGGGCGTATTCGAACCCGATTCGACCGGCCGCGCCACGCTGGTCGTCGATCCACCGCCGAAGGTTCCAGGCCCGGTCATGGGCGCCGCGATCACCATCGAGCCGGCCGGCGGCGGCCAGACGCCGACGGGACAGACGCTGCTGACGCGCTTTCCCCCGCAGGCCCCTTAACTACTTCTCGAGATTAATCGCGACGCGCGTCTCGGCGCCGGCTTTCACCATCGTCTTCTGGCGTCGCTCGCCAAGCTGCGGGTGACGGAAGACGACCTCATGTTCACCGGGCACCACTGACAGATTCCCGAGCGGCGTCTCGCCGACCGCATTGCCGTCAATCCACACCGCAGCCCAGGGCTGGGCGTTGATGTTCAGCGTTCCGTTGGGCACGGCAACAGTGAACGGGACGATCTGGCCAGCCTTGACCTCGACGATCTGCCGCGTCCGGTAGCCGCTCGCGCTGTTCACGAACTCGAACTCGTGCCGTCCGGCGGCAGCGAAAATCGGGCCTTCGACGCTGGAGCCGATCACCCGATCGCCATCGAGCACCGTCAGTTCGATCGGCGTTGACAGTCGAATACCCCCGGTTCGCACGGCAGGGGACGGCGGCGGGAGCGTTCGAATCTCGGGAAGTTTGGGATCAACCTTCGCCGTCGCCACAACCAACGGCAGCGGCGCCACCGCGCCGGGCTGTCCGACCGACTGAGCCTCGGAAGGAACAGACGAAGACCTGTCCGCCGGAGCTTTAGCGGAGGCGGACCTGTCCGCCGTAGCCTCAGCGAAGGCGGATGACGCGACGGCAGCGGCGGATCGGGTCGAGAGCAGCCGGCCGATGAAGATGGCCTCCGCGATCGCGAGTATCGCAAGCACCACACTCGCCACGCGCATCACTGGCCCAGGAACGCTGCGCCACGCCTGCGCAAGGCGACTTCGCACGGCGGCGATTCGCGAACGAACCGCTCCAGCCGACCGAGTGGCGATTAGCGGGCGTTTCGGCCGAGGCGCCGGTGCCGCCGGCGTCAGCGCGGCCGGCGCCGGAAGACCACGAGCCGCCGACCACATCGGCGCAGCCGGCTCCTCTGGCAGCGCCGGTTTCGGCGCGACGCGAAATGGCTGGTCTGCCTGCGTGCCCTTCGACTCGCTGGGCTCCTGGAGATCCACGAGGGCTCCTTCCGCGTCATACGCCGAGGTGAACGACTGTCCGCTCAATTGCAGCGCCCGCTCGAGCCAATGGCGCAAGGCCTGAAACTTCGCTGGGTTCGACGGGTTATGCAGGTGACTCTTCAGCGTCAGCTCGTCGAGCAGTTCGACCGTCTTGTCAGGGTATTCGACAGGTCCGATGCGGCGTCCGGCCAGCAGCGACAGGACGACCACCGCCAACTGCGTGATGTCGGTCCGTTCGTCGATGTGAACAGCGGCCGACGACCGCGGTACGAGAATGCCGAACTCCGTCCACAGCCTGGCGGCCGGCCATTCGAGGCTGTCGAGGGCCAGACCCACCATGTGCTCGCGGATCATCAGCCGTCCGTCGGCGCTCAGAATGATGCGATCGACCGTCACCGCACCGTGCGCCATACCGGCGCCGACACGCTGCAGCGCGGCGAGCGCGGGAACCAGCTGGCGAATGATCCGAAGTGCGAATTCCGCACTGCGCGGCTTCTTCAACGCCTCCGATAACGACGCGCCGCCGCTGTACGTCGAGACCACCGCCAGGCCATCGTCGTGTCCCAGGCGCTTGATTGGCCGAACCAGAGGAAACGCGTCGTGCTGAAACGCCGCCAACTGCTCCACTCGCTCGCGCAGCGCGGCGTCGAAGCGCGGCTCGCGCGCCAGGATCGGCTTGAAACGGAGGATTTCCCACGACGGCGCGTTCGTGTTGTCGAACATCAACAACCGATCGCCGAAGCCGTCGGATTGTCCTTGCGCGTACCAGGTCGTCAGGCGCTTGTCGTTGCCGGGCTCAGGGGGGAATTGATCGAGGAGCAGATCGTGCGCCTGGTTCATGGCATCAGCATCCTCAATGGATGCCCCATTGTGCACGAATCGATCGCCAAGGAGAAGGGTCGGCGATCGTGTTGAGAGAAAAAAGTTGAGAAGAGAATTAGTGGCGGACCGCTGAAGACGCTCTCGCGGCCGCGACGAGCGATCCTTCGAACGGCGAATCGGGCACACGCGTCGTCACGCCGATGGCGGGAGGAATGAATCCCGGCGTGCCGCCGCGCGATTCGAGCATTTGCTCTAGCCGAGTACTGACCAACGCGGCTTGATCCGCCGATGCGCCATACAGCAGCACGGCGATTTCGCGGTCGTTCAACATCCCGGCGCGATCCCCGGCGCGAAGCCGCGCGCGGATCCGGGCCACCCATGAAGGCAGCAGACCGGGCGCGGCCATCGTGGCATCGATCGTCATCACGATCACTGACGCATGCTGCCCCGCCGCCACTGCGTCGGTGGCCAGCTGATCGAATACCGTTTCGACCGGCCGGGCACTGCCCCGCCGCTCAACGTCGCTGGACCGCGGGAGCGCGGCCTCGATCCACGGCTGCATGGCGGCGACGCCGGCCTGCGCGATCTCGCGCTCGAACGCCGTGAACGCGGTGTGATCACGATCAAAGACGACCGTCATCACCCCGCCGACATCCGATGAGCGCACCAGCAACCGGGTGCCGCGCGAGCGATCGATCGACGCAAGCGAATCCCCATTTCCCACGGCCAATGCCTGACGCCCGGTCGCGGTCGTGACGAGGAGGCCGGCCTGGCGTGCGCCGACCGCGGTGGATAGTCGTTCGAGCGCGGTAAGCGCCGCGGTTCCAACCGGTTCATTCACCGGCGCATGCCGCCGTGAAAGCTCCGCCATGATCCGGCTGATACTCGTCGTCAAGACGTCGTTCAACGACTCGCGCAGGATGTCGGTATAGACCCGCAGGCGTACCTGCACGGCGTCGTTGATCATTCCCGAAAAAACGAGAGCCCACGCCGTGCCGGAGCCAATCGTCATGCGCGCGACGACGGTATCACCGGGGTCGATGGTCAACCCGGCCCGGTCGACATCGGCCCGCGTCAGCCGGGAGATGTGACCCAACCGCGGCAGGACCGTCTCGTCGAGTGGTTCCGTGGACGACGGGTGCGCCGTCATGGACGAGGCGTACTCGAAGAATCCGCCAGATGCGCCGGCAACGTAGGCACGCACACGCACATCGTCCCAGACGCTGAGCGCCTCGATGAACGCGCCAATCACCTGACGGAGCGAGCCACGCGAGCTGGCTTCCCGCAGAATCCGGCGGAACGACACGAGGCGATAGCCTTCGGCGCTCACCGTATTGGGCTGCGCCAGGCTGGCGTCGATCGCGCCGGTCAGCCACGGTCCGATTGACTCGAGGTCTTCGCGGCAGTCCTCACTCAGATCCTCTGAGTCCAGCCTGCGGGCGAGGACGAGGACGCCACCGCTGGCTAAGCGGAAGCAGACGAACTGCACGCCATCGACGACAACCGCGACAGACGCCCGTGAACGGACGGCGGCCGACATGGCGCCGCGCAGGGACGGCTCGCTGTTGGTCAGCAGCGTACGAACGGTCGCGGCATCACGGGTTGATCCGACGGGACACAACGGGGTGTCGTACACGTCGATGATTTCGATGACGACGTTGAGCCTGAGGGCAAGCTCAACAAGCCAGTCGAAAGAGTGCCGTGGCGTAGAACTATCGTGTTCGATCAATTGCATTGAGAAGTTCAAGGCGAGTCGGTGCCGTTCCGGAACCAATTATTCGGAGATTCGGACCCGCGTCAATCTCAGCAGCAATGATTCAGCGCAATCTCATCCGTTGGTCAGCGCAAGAGTCATCCTTCGGCGGACCTAAGGCAACGCAAACACGAACATCTGGTTCGCCGACCCCGGCTTCAGCTCAGGCGTAAGCCGGCCGACGCCCCCCGCCACGAGTGACGGCCCGGTGCTGACGGCGACGTACTGCTTCCCGTTCGCGGCGAAGGTAATGGGATAGCCGCTCACCGGTGATCCGAGGTTCACGTCGAACAACACCTTTCCGTTCTGATCGTCGAGCGCACGGAAGTGGCCGGCCGCGTCGCCCACGAAGATCAGACCACCTCCGGTCGCGACCAGCGAGAGGATGCCGGCTCGCTGCTCATACTTCCACAGCGTGCGTCCGGTCTCTGCGGAGATGGCAAACACGGTCCCGACCTTGTCCGTGCCCGCTGCCAACTCCGCCTGCATGCTGACCGCGTACAACGACGCATCCGGATCCTGCGTGGTTGCCTTCATGCACATATTCTGGAGTGGGTAATACATCGCGTTGGTCTGCGGACTGTAAGCACCAGCCGGCCAGTTCTTGCCGCCGTTCACGCTCGGGCAAATGAGCTTCTCCTGTCCTTTCGCGGTGAACAGCACGTCCGGGTTGCCGGTGACCGCCCCTGTGGCTCCGTCGATTTTCGCAATCACGTTCTGTTGGACGGTCGGACGCGCCCACAGGAATTCACCAGTCTGCCGATCGAGCGTATAGACGATGCCGGTCTTGCCGGGAATGCCCGTGATCACGCGACGCCGTTCCCCAGGCTTGATCGTCGGATTGATCCACGCGACCTGCCGCGCGTCGGGTGCAACCGCTGTCTCGAGCAAGAGTCGCTCGAACGGGTGATCGAGATCCCAGTGATCGACCAGATGTTGGTAGTACCACACGATCTTCCCGGTGTCCGCATTCAGCGCCAGCGTGGAGTTGTGGTACAGGTAGCGCTTGTCGTTGCCGCCAAGCATGTACTTCGGTGCCGGTGAGGTGACCGACGTGCCGATGTAGACCATGTTCAACTGCGGGTCGTAGCTCGGCACCATCCACGTGCCGACGTGGATGCGCTTCTCTTCCGGTACATCGCCCCACGTTTCATATCCCGGTTCACCAGGTTTTGGAATCGTGCGCGTGCGCCAGATCTCCTTGCCGGTCACGGCATCGTGCGCAGTAATCACGCAGGCATCGGGGCCGCCTTCGGGTTCGCAGCCCCGGCCGGAGATGATCTTGCCGTTGGCGATGATCGGCCCCGACGTCTGCTGTGCGCCTTTCTGGTAATCGAGGATCTTCGTTTCCCACGCCAGCGCACCGGTTTTTGCGTCGAGCGCGAACACGAAATCGTCGGCACTGGTGTCGATGATCTTGTCGCCATAGATCGCGAGGTTGCGATTGATGGCGAAGACCGGCATGAACTTGCCGAGATCCGCTGGCAGCTTGCGCTGATATTGCCAGAGCAGGTCGCCGGTCCTGGCGTCGATCGCCTGCACGAGGTCGCTCGGGTTCGGCAGATACATCACGCCGTTGTAGATCAGCGGCGTGGCTTCCTGCACGTTGCCGGGCCCCATCCCGCGCGTCCACGTCATCTTCATCTGCGCGACGTTGCTGCGGTTGATCTGATTGAGCGGGCTGAATCCCCAGCTATCGAGCGTGCGCCGCCACGTGAGCCAGTCGGCGGGATTGGGCTTCCACAGCATCTCGTCCGTGACCGGAACGAAGGGCCGGTCACCGACCGGCACGAACGGCTTGTCCTGCGCGACAACGGTCAGCGCGCCCGCGATGATCGTCAGCGCAACACACACTCCGGCGATTCGCGCGCGCGTCACGCGTGGCTCCCGCGAACGACGGCGGCCCGGGGCGCCGCGCGAAGGAATCCCCGGGCTGCGACGTAGCCGAGCACGACGAAGCCGACCAGAGCCGCCAGCTGCGCGATCGCAAACGGCGTTTCGGTCTGCGTCGGCGCCAGTGCGTTGAGAAGCGGCACTCGCTGAAACGACTGCACGATCAAGACGAAGCAGTTGAAGTACTGCGCCACGACCGCGCTGATCACAAATGTCCGCCGCCACGGGCCGTTCAGATGCTTGACCCGCAGGGCGACGATCGCCAGCGCCAGCACGATCATCGAGATGATGCCGGTGCCAATCGCCGGTGTGAACCCGCGAAACGGAAACAGGAATCCGGTGACACTCGTCCCCACCGTCGTGATGAGGAAGAGATCCGTCCACCAGTCGAGCGGCTTCGATCGCACCATGCCGAAGACGGCGACAAAACCAGACAGGATTCCGATCAGGCTGATAAGGACGTGAAAGGCGGTGAAGAGCTCGAGGCCGTTCATCAGGCACCCCCGATGCCACGCATCTTATTCCGAATGCGTGGCACCGAGGTGTCAACAAATCTGTCGTCGGCGGTCGGTCTGAAGTGTCGGACCCTACTTCGACGCGCGCGTGTCATCGCTGCCGACCTTGCGATCTTCGTCGGTGCCCCGCGCCACGGCGGCGAGGTCGAATGGCTCCTCAGGACCAGCCTTCACAGCTTCGACGCGGACGAGGTTCTGCTTCGCCTTCTTGTAGCCAGGGTCAGCCGTCAGCGCACCCTTGTATGCAGTGGCCGCTGCGACGAAGCGTCCCTGGTGCTCGAGCGCCATACCGAGGTTGTTGTGAAACGCCGCTACGTTCTCGTTCATCTGCACCGCCTTGGCCAGATACGCGAGCGCGTCTTCGACGAACCCATGCTCGAGATACAGCAGGCCCAGATTGTTCATCGACCACGCGTCGCTTCCGTCGAGCGCGATGGCGCGGCGATACGCGTCGACCGCCGGCTCGAACTCGCCCTTCGCGCTATGCGCGCGAGCCATCAGACGCGGCACGGTCGCCGATTCCGGATCGACCTCGCCGGCCGTCGTCAACTTCCCGATCGCGTCGTCATAGCGCTTCTGCTCGATGAGGACGCGGCTCAGGTTCACGAGGCTCTTCATGTGCGACGGGTCGAGACTCAGCGCCCTCTCGAACGATTCCTCGCTCTTCACGAGATCGCCGCTCTTCCACGCCGACAGTCCGAGCATGTAGTGGCCCCACGGGTTATCCGGACGACGCTGGATGTACTGCTCGAAGAGCGTCGTCGCCTCACCGTAGTTCTTCGACTGAAAGGCGGCTTCGGCATCGGCAAACGACACTGGCCCCTTCGCCGTCGGCGATGGCGTGCCGACGAACCCTTCATCATCGATGGCCTTGCCGGCCGCCAGCGATCCGCTCAACGCCGCGACGGCGTTCGGCGTCGCGTTTTCAGCGGTCGTCTTCTTCGCGTCGCCACGTTTGCAACCGATCACGGCACACGAGAGCACGACGACCGCGGCGATCTTTCCATTGGGTTTCATAAGCCTTCTCCTCCATGCGGCCGTTTTCTGCGGCCGGAATCTGGAGCGCATATGGGCAAGCAAACGGCCAGCGAAATCGAGAAAATGCGGAAGCCGCTAACTCCCGGGATTGAAGCGGGTTACGAGAGGACGCCGTGCAAATCAATGCAACCAATTCACGGCGTCTCGTGTTCTCCGCCACACGGCGCAAGTCCCGCCGGACACGCTGTCAACGCCCAATTCCCAACTCCCAACCACTCCCAACGGCCAATCTCCAACTCCCAACTTCGATTCTCAACTTCGACTCTCGACCATACCAGCGCCAGCAACTCTCAGACGCGCGTGGCACTTCGCATGCAGTTGGGTATGAAGACGACAGATTGGAATTCGGAAAAAACCGTACGACTTACGTGAGCGTTTGTTCGAGTTCGGCTGCCTCGTCATTCGACTGGTGCAGTATCTGCACACTCGCGGGCCTGTCGCGATGAAACCTTCTGAACAGATCCTGAAGGCAGGGACGTCGGCGCCCGCCAACTACGAGGAATCGGATGATGGAACCGGAAGCCGTGACAAAGCGACGCTGCGATCTCCTCACCGCCGAACACGACCCAGTCATCAACGAAAGCGATGAACTAGTTCGTATTCTTGCGACTGTGATTCGAAAAGCCGACGGCGGCAGTTGAATGCCGTTCGAACGTTGAACGTTATTGGGACTTGGGCGTTGGGAGTTGGGGTTGGTTGGGAGTTGGTAGTTGGAAGTTGGGAGTTTAGGAACTCCTGCTCAGCCCATGTCGGCGCATGATCTTGAGAAGGCTCGAATGGTCCGCGAGGCCGAGTGCTTCGGCGGTCTTCGTCACATGCCAGCCGTGTTTCTCGAGCGCCGCGACGACGATCTGCCGTTCGGCCTGCGCCTTCATCGCCTTCAACGTCCCCGGCGCCGCGGACGGATCGGCGGTGTCGTCGCGTTCTTCGCCGCGGATCTCGGGGGGCACTTCAGCGGCCGTGATGACCGCGCCATCCGAGGCAATCATCATGCGCTCGAGTACATTTCGCAGCTCGCGCACGTTGTTCTTCCGCCAGTCATACGTCGTCAACAATGCGACGGCATCCGGCGCGATCGTTTTCGGCCGCATGCGGAGATGAGACGCGATGCCCTGGAGCAGATGCTCGACGATCGCGGGGATGTCGGAGAGCCGATCGCGAAGCGGCGGCACGCGAAGCGTGTGCACGTTCAGGCGATAGAACAGATCCTGCCGGAAGCGGCCGGCCTCGACCTCGCGCTCGAGCTCCCGATTGGTGGCGGCGATGACTCTCGCGGCGATGGCGATCGCGCGATCGCCACCGACACGCATCACCTTCCGCTCCTCGAGAACGCGCAACAGCTTGGCCTGCGACGGCAGCGGCAGCTCGCCGACTTCGTCGAGAAACAACGTGCCGGTGCCAGCATTCTCGAATGCACCGCGCCGCAAACGATCCGCGCCGGTGAACGCCCCGCGCTCGTGGCCGAACAACTCGCTCTCGACGAGCTGCTCGGGAAGCGCGGCACTGTTGACCGCAACCAGCGGATTCTTCTCGCCGGGTCCGAGTCGGTGGAGCTCGCGCGCGACGAGTTCTTTGCCGGTCCCGCTTTCGCCGATGATCAACACACTGCTCGGAATCGGCGCGACGCGAGTAATCGCATCGCGCAGCGTTCGCATCGCGGCGCTGTCGCCGATCAGCGGGGTGTCGCCATCGAACCGTGACCGCAGCGTGCGCAGCTCCGTCACCAGCCGTCCGCGCGAGACGGCGTTCTCGATCTCCTGCACCAGCCGCTCGACGGGCTCAGCCTTGTCGATGAACCCGTACGCCCCGAGCCGCACCGCCTGCACGCAGCGGTCGTAGCTGCCCGTGCCGGTGTAGACAATCACCGGTACGTCGATGCCGCGCTGGCGTAATCGCCGCAGCACCTCGAACCCGTCGGTGCCCGGCATTTCGAGATCGAGGACCACGCAATCGATCGGCTCACGCCCGAGCAGATCGAGCGCCTCGTCGCCGCCGCCGGCGATGATCGCGCCGTACTTGCCGACCCGGCGCAGATCGTAGGCGTACTGCTCGGCCATCGCCGGAACGTCATCGACTACCAGGACCTGTGTGGTCATGTCGGTTTTGAAGGAATCTCGATGATGACGCGGGTGCCCCGTCCCGGCGCGCTCTCCACGCCAATGGTGCCCTGCACGTCCATCACCAGCCGCCGTACGATGGAGAGGCCAAGCCCGGTGCCGCCCTCCTTCGTTGTGTAGAAGTCGTTGAAGATTTTGCCCGCCTCTTCGGTCGTCATGCCGCGTCCGGTATCGGCGACGGTCATGCGGACAGCGGGCTCGCCATCGCGCTGAATCGATGCCGTCGAAATCGTGATCCGTCCCGGCTTCGACTCGAGGCTGTCCACGGCGTTGGCCACCAGGTTTTCGAGGATACGCCGGAAGGCAATCGGATCGCCGATTACTTGCGGAAGATGGCCGGCTAGATCAGCCTCCACATCCACACGCTCGCGTGCCTGGGCCGCGCTGGCGACGTCGCCAATCAGGGCATTGAGATCGCACGGACGCCGATTCGCCGGCGGCGACAACCGCGCGTAGCTCGTCGCCAGCGTCTCGAGATACGCGATGCTGGAGTCGACCGTCTGACGCCGCTCGGCGTAGACGGAGGGCAACGCGGCGGGGTCGTCGCGCTGCACTTCCGACAGGTGGCGCATCACGTTGCGAAGCGGGATGAGGCCGTTCTTGATGTCGTGATTGACCTGCCTGGCCAGGTCGCCGACGGTGGCGCGATGTTCGGCCTCGCGAACGCGGGCCGTGCTGCTGCGCAGGCGCGAGGTGAGCTCGCCCAGCAGACGCGACAACCGCCCGACTTCGTCGGCGCCCTCATCGAACTGCACATCGAGGCGGTCGAGATCGAGCACGGCGGTCTTCTCCGCCAGATCGGCGAGCGGCCTGCTGATGCGCGACGACACCCACACCGCCAGCACGAGCGCGGTGATGCCGGTGCCGGCCGCCGTCGCCAGAAACCACGAGTCTGCACTGCGCAGCAGTGCCTGGAGCGGCGCCTTCGACTGCGTCACGCGCAGTCGCGCCTGGACGTCATCGATGGACTGACCCGCGCGACTCTGAATCAACGGCACGTCCAGTTCGCCAACCGCGGCATCGGCGGTCTCGTCGGGCTTGCCCGACGACATCTCTCCACTTGGATACCGCAGCGAGACAACGATCGCTGGATCGCGCGCCAGTCGTGCAAGGAAGGTCGGATCAACCGCAATACCGCCAATCAAAGTGAACGTCTGATCGCCAACCATGAACGAGTCGCGCCGGCCCAGCGCAAGGAGATCACGATCGGAACCGGAACTGATGATCCTCCCCTCGCTATCCTGGATATGCAGGACCGAGAGGCCGGTCAGGCGCATCGCGTTGGCCGCGTAATTGGCCAGATACGCCCGCTCCGTTTCGAGACCTGCAACAGCGAACCGAAATTTCTGGTCGTTCAGCAGCGCCTTCTTGAGCGAACCGAGCCGCTCGCCGATGCCGGCACTCTCGAGGCCGAGGTCCTCGCTGATCACCGCCACGACGGAGTCAACGCGGACCTGATATTCGTTCGACAAACGACGCGTAATGTCCAGCCGGATGCCGAGCGCCAGCAGCGCGATCGGGATCAGCACAACAGCAGCAAAGGCGAGGAGGATGCGAGTACGGAGACTCACGCGGTGAATTATCCTCCGTGAGCCGTTGTTCGTACCGTTGGCACCTTGGTGGTTGGTGGTTGGTGGTTGGTGGTTGGTGGTTGGCGGTTAATTGGGAGTTGGTCGTTGGAAGTGGTTGGGAGTTGGCAGTTGGCAGTTGGGAGTTGGCAAGTAGTCGCCCTGGGCTATGTCTCGTACCTAGCCGCGGTCTCGTTTACCCGCCGTGACTTCGCGCGCGCCAGACCGGCTCTCCTCATCGCGGCGGCAGTAGCCTGGGGCGCGTTCGTGCTCCTCCGGGGCCAGCCCCTCTCTCCCGTCCTTTCGGTCGTCGTCCCGTCGATCGTGCTGCTCGCAGGATACTGGCTGTCGGGATTGCTGTTCGTTCGTCCCAATCTCCCTCTCGAGCGCTGGTTGCTCGCAGTCGATGACCGGGTGCTCATACGATCAGGAGTACTTGAACAGTATCGACAATCTCCGGATGCCGTGCAGGCGTTTTTCGAGCTCTCGTATCTGCTCGTGTATGTCGCGGTGCCCGCCGGCGCGACGACGGTGATCGTGTCGGGGCACCCGGAACACGTTGACCGGTTCTGGACGGTCGTCTTGCTCGCGGAGTTTGTGTGCTACGGCATGTTGCCGTGGCTGCAGACACGGCCGCCGCGCGCACTCGAACCAGGAGGTGACACACGAATCGGCGGCGTACGGCGTCTGAATCTTCGGTTGGTGAATCAGGCCAGTATTCAGGTGAACACCTTACCGAGTGGACATGCGGCTGGCGCCTTCGCGACCGCGCTTGCCGTTGTGTCGATCTCGCCAATAGCAGGGGTCGCGTTCCTGTTGCTCGCGTTCAGCATCTCAATCGCCACTGTGGTCGGGCGCTATCACTATGTCGTGGACACCATACTTGGTGCGCTCGTGGCTCTTGCGGTCTGGCTGATGGCCTAAATTCGCGCCGCTACGGTTGCGCTCGCGTGAACGACTCTCGCTCTACCGATTCGCAAAGTGAGAAGCCGGTGGTCGGCTTTCGCCTCGAAGCGCGAAACTGAACCGCCGGTACGCGGCTTGCCCTGTCAGGCCGCATGAGGATCAACCGCAGATGTCCCGTCTGTTCGGTGGGCATGGGACTGGCCAGGCGGGCCGTGATCGGCCCGAGCAACAGGTTGCGAGTGCTCCTCGCGTGTCAGTCGTGCCTGCACGAATGGGAAGTCGAAGAAGAGCCGCCGACCGTGCGTCCGCCGAGCAATGATCGCAGCAGCTCATGATCGCCAGGGTGTCGATGGCAATCGCATAGAATCGCGCCTGCATGGCGATCGGCCCCGGCGCGCGCATCGGTCCCTACGAGGTGACCGGCCTTCTCGGCGAGGGCGGCATGGGTAAGGTCTGGCGCGCTCGCCACTCGGGGCTGAAGCGCGATGACGCACTGAAGGTCCTGCCCGACGATCTGGCCGCAGATGCCGATCGCCTCTCGCGCTTTCAACGCGAAGCACAGCTGCTCGCTTCGCTCAATCATCCCAACATCGCCCACGTCTACGGCCTCGAGCAGGCTGATGGTGTGCAGGCTCTGGTGATGGAGCTGGTCGAGGGCGTGACCCTCGCCGATCGTCTCATGCACGGTCCGCTCCCGATTGACGATGCCCTGGCAGTGGCGCGTCAGATAGCGGACGGCCTCGAGGCGGCTCACGAACAGGACATCGTGCATCGCGACCTGAAGCCGGCCAACATCAAGCTGCGGCCAGAGGGCACGGTAAAGGTCCTCGACTTCGGTCTCGCCAAGCTGACGGCGTTCGAGGATGCCACTGGGTCCGCGGCGGGTACGCATCCGCTCGTCTCCCATTCTCCGACGATCACCAGCCCGGCAATGATGACGCGCGTCGGCGTCATTTTGGGAACGGCGGCCTACATGAGCCCGGAACAGGCGCGAGGCCGCGCGGTCGACAAGCGCGCCGATATCTGGGCGTTCGGCTGCGTGCTGTTCGAAATGATCTCCGGCCATCGCGCATTCGACGGCGACGATGTGACAGAGACGCTTGCCGGGGTGGTGAAGTCCGAGCCGCCATGGGGCACGCTTCCACCCGCGACACCGCCATCCGTTCGGCGTTTACTAGAGCGCTGCCTGCGGAAAGATCCGGCACGTCGCCTGCGCGACATCGCTGATGCAAAGCTGGACATAGACGACGCACTGTCCGAGCCCGTTGCGCCCGTATCCAGGGACACACTGCGCAGCCGTTCAGCGAGGACTGGCGAGCGGTGGCTGTGGGCGGCGGCCTTGTGCATCGCGATTGGCGCCCTCGCCGTGGTGGCGCTGGCGTATCGGCGCGCCAGTTCGATCGACGCATCGGAGATCCGCCTGCAGATCGTCACTCCGCCCGGGCAGATTAGTGACTTCGCCATATCGCCCGACGGCAAGCGCGTCGTCTTCGCTTCGCTCAGTGGCGGGGGGACCGAACTGTGGATCCGTCCGCTCAGCGCATTGACCGCGCAGCGGTTGCCAGGGACTGCCGGGGCCGAATTTCCGTTCTGGTCGCCCCACAACCTGGCGATCGGGTTCTTCGCCGATCAGAAGCTGAAACGGATCGAGATCGCGAGCGGCACGGTGCAGACGCTGGCCGATGCACCGGCGGCTCGAGGCGGTGCCTGGGGCGACGATACGATCGTTTTCGCGCCCGCGAATATCTCACCGCTCATGCGTATAGCAGCGCGCGGCGGAGCTCCGGTCGAGGCGACACGCCTCGCAACGGATCAAGCGTCGCATCGCGCACCGGCGTTCCTGCCGGACGGCCATCGCTTCCTGTTCCTGGTGACCGGACCTCCGGCCGTGCAGGGCGTTTATCTGGGGTCACTCGACTCGACAGAGTCCAGGCGGCTGTTCGAAGGCGACTCCGCAGCGGTGTTCGCCGGCCCAGACCTCGTCCTGTTCCGCCGCGAGTATGCGCTGATCGCGCAGCGAGTGAATCCTGAGACGCTGCAGCCGGCAGGCGACCCAGTGACCGTTGCCGAATCGGTTGGTGCGCGCTCGAATATTGTCGGGTCGCTGGCGGTGTCGAGTTCCGGCGCAGGTGTCTTTGCCTATCGACCCGCCGTTCCGACGCCCCGGCAACTGGTCTGGTTCGACCGGCGCGGTACGCGCCTTGGCGTGGTCGGCGATCCCGACGAGCGGCTCACTGGAGGTGACGCGTCATGGGCCATGTCGCCGGACGCGCGCACCGTTGCCGTCGTACGCCAAGTCAATAACAACACCGACCTCTGGTTGATCGACGTCGCTCGAGGCGTGCCGCGCCGATTCACGTCGGACGCCGGCAGCGAGACGTATCCAACCTGGTCGCCAGACGGGAACCGCCTGGCCTTCGGATCGACGCGTCTGCATGGGTCCGTCGTCCATGACGTGTTTCTGAAATCGGTCAGCGGCGCCGACAGCGAGATTCCGGTCCTCGAGTCGGCAGAGAACAAGGCTCCAGTCTCCTGGTCGGCCGATGGACGATTCATCGCGTATACCGTTTTGAGCCCGAAGACCGGGGCCGATCTGTGGGCATATCCGGTGGAGAACGAGAGGAAGCCGTTTGCGTTGGCGCAAACCCTGGCCAACGAGACGGCCGCGGCGTTCTCGCCGGATGGACACTGGTTGGTGTACCAGTCGACCGAGACCGGCCGGAGCGAGATTTACATACAGCCGTTCCCCGGCCCGGCCAGGAGTAAGCTCCTCTCCACCGGCGGTGGCACTGCTCCGTTCTGGCGCGGTGACAGCAAGGAAATCTTTTACAAGTCGCTCGACAATCGGGTGATGGCGATTTCGATCTCGATGAACTCAGGATCCGTCGAACCAGGTGTCCCCATCGAACTCTTCACGGTCCGGCCGACCGCGACATTCAACGCCGCTCGCGACGGCCAGCGATTTCTCGTCAACACGCCGACCGGCGACGAGACGACGCCGCCGATCACGGTCGTGCTGAACTGGAAGCCACGTCAATAGGCCCGATCAGTCTGCCGTAAAGAGCGCCGACAAGCGATCCGCCACGAGCGCGCCCGAGGCATCGAACACGTCGCGCACGTCATAGCGCGGCAGCTCCCAGCGCGCCTTCAGGTCCGACGGCTTGGTGATCGCGCGGACCTTCGTTGACGCACTTGCCAGCCCCAGCGATGCCGCCACGCGTTTGGTCGCCTCGTTCCAGCTGCCGTCGATCCCGTACGGGTACGAGGCGTGGAGCTCGGTGAGTCCGCAGGTCTTGCGCAAGGCCTCCACGCACGTGCCGAGCTCGACGCGCTGCTCGTCTTCGGTGAGTCGGCTGAGCACGCGATGACTGTGTCCGTGGATGCCGATCTCCAACCCCGCGTCCTGGCACTTCCGCAGATCGGACGCCGACAGATACAGCTTCGGCGCGATCTCTTCGTCCGTGCCGATGAACTGCTCGAACAGAATCCGCAATACCGGATCGAGCTCGTGATACGGAAGCTCGAAATTCAGCAGCCGCTTGAAGCGCCGCGTCGCGTCATCGTCGTAGGGATACAACCCGAGCAGGCCTGGATGTGTGCTCGGCTCGGGCGCGACCGGCGGGCGCGACGACAGCAGCTCCTCGAAGGCCTCGCGGAATCGAGTCAGTCCGAGCTTGGCCTGCAGCAGGTGCACGCGGTGGACGTTGAGTACCGCGCGGTCGAGCAGCGGCGCCGAACAGCAGTAGACGGTTGCCGGCACGCGCCACCGCTGCAGCAGCGGCAGCGCGAACTCCGCAACGTCCTTGAAGCCATCGTCGAAGGTGATGACAGCGACCGTTTCCGGCAGATCCGCGGTCGGATTCATCAGCTCGCCCATCGTCGTGCAGACGAAATTCTGGGTGAGCACCCGCAGCTGCGCGTCGAATTCCTCGGGCGTGATCGACTTGGTGCCGGCCAACCAGGTATTGGTCGGATGGCAGTAGTGGTAGCTGACGATCAGCGCGTAGCGCTCGGCGATGCGCGTTGGCAGCGTGTTGAACTCGAAGTCGATGCTGGGAGCCACGGAGTCCGGCTGAAGCCGGACACTACGAGCGACCTCCACCCCGGGCTCCGCCGGAAGTGGGTTCACCATCGCCCACCGTTCCGGAAGCACGTGCAGCAGGCTGTCGCCGGCATCGTCGTACATCGCCAGCACGTCGATTCCGAGTCGTGCCACCGGCTCGACTCGCGCGAGCGCGAGCGCCTGATATTCGTGTGTCGAGACCAGCACCGCGTCTACGCCGCTCCAGTCGATCGCGTCGAGTGAGGATTCGCTGTAGATCTTGAGCTCGCCCAGCTCGCCGGGCTGGTCGTCCAGTGGGACGAAGCCGACGACGTCGAGGCTCGCAAAGCCATCGACGTATTCATACAGGCAGCGCGTGTGGCCCCGCGTTCCGACGATCACCACACGCGCGCGCGATGATTGCCATGCCGTCAGCCGCTGCTCGAGCTCGTACTTGGCGCGATACTCCCGGTGCCACTCGGCAATCTTGTTCTCCTCGGCCAACCACCTGTCACGCTCGGCGGTGTCGTAGCGGGTCAGATGGCGCGCGGTCACTGCCTTCCATTCCTCGCCCAAGATCTGGGCGCGATCGGCGGTGAGCCGCGCGACCATCTCGGGATTCGCGTACTGCGGGCAGTCGATGAGCAGGCCTTCGAGATAGAGGTAGTCGATCGCCGTCCCGAACACGCAGATCAAGGCGTCGATCGGCGTTTCGACAATCGGCTCGCGGTTGACGTTGAGCGACGTGTTGAGCACCATCGGCACGCAGGTCAGCCGGTAGAACTCGCTGATCATCCGGTAGTAGTTCGGATTGATCTCCGGCGTGACCGTCTGCGGACGTGTCGTGTTGTCCACGTGCGTGATCGCCGGGACCTGCGCGCGCTTGTCTTCCCGCACCTCGACGACCATCAGCATGAACGGGCTCGGCGCGTCGAGGTCGAGCCATTCATGGGCGTGCCCGGCCAGCATGCTCGGCGCGTACGGGCGATACGGTTCGCGGAACTTGACTCGCCGATTGAGGGTGTCCTTCATCTCCGCATCGCGCGGGTCCGCGAGGATCGATCGATGTCCGAGCGCACGCGGACCGAACTCCGATCCGCCCTCGAACCAGCCGATGACCCTGCCAGACGCGATGAGCGGAGCGACCGCCTCAGGCTCGACGCTCTTGTACGCGATGCCGTACTTGTCGAGCATGTGCGTGATTGGCTCACGCGTGTACGAGCGGCCGGTATACGGCGTCGTCATCGCCACGGACACACGACCGCGCTCGGGTCCCGCCAGGTCCTGGAAGTAGCCCCAGAGCGCCAGGCCGAGTGAGAGGCCCGTGTCGGAGCAGCCCGGGGGGATCCACACGTTCTCGAACCGCGACCGCTGAAGCACGCGAGCGTTGGCCAGACCGTTGAGCGCGGTTCCACCAGCGATGCAGAGATTGCGGCTGCCGGTCTTGTCGAACGCGTACTCGGCCATGCGCACCATCTGACGCTCGCACTCCAGCTGCACGTCATACGCGGCGCGCGCGAAGTACGGATCGAGGACCTGCTCACGGTCCTCACAGCGGCGCACACCCTTCGCGACGATGCGCGGGAGCGGAGGGCGGCTGAAGAAGGCGCTGTAGTCCGACGACATGCCTTCGTCTCGCGCCTTGAAGTCGAGCACGGGACCGGGATGCACCGCGCCATACGGTGCCAGCCCCATCGTCTTTCCGAAGCCTTTCTCGGGTCCGTAGGGCAACACCGAGCCGGTGATCATCGAATAGAGGCGCCCAATGCCCCAGATGTTGCCGCGTTCGAGCACCTGCGCGCCGTCGGCGCGGAAGTGATACAGCGTCTGCGTGTTGAGCCGCGAGCCGAGCGAGTCGACGACGAGCACGGCGGCCTCGTCGAACGGCGACAGATGGAACGCCGCGCCGGCGTGACCGTCGTGGTGATCGATCACGCGAATGCGCTCACGTGGATAGCGCAGCCGCAGCTTGAGGTAGTCGTGTTCGAGCTTGCGATACCCGGGGCCGCTGTTCATCCAGCGCGGAAGACGCGCGTAGTCGGTGTAGATGAAGTCGATCTGCTCAATCGACTCCAGCCCGAATGCGTCCAAACAGTACTGGATGCCGCGAAGCGGGAACGCGTAGGTATGTTTCGTCCGCGTCAGGCGGTCTTCAGGGATCGAAACGTAGGCAATCTCGCCGCCGCCGCGCGGCACACGGATCAGCGATGCGCTGGCCTCGTAGTTGGCGAAGTTGGGAACACCCAGGACGTACGTGAAATCGGACATCTAGCGGTTCATATCCAGGGAAGAAGTCGGTGGCACGCCGGTCAGTCTAACAACCAAAGGTCAAAGGGCAAAAGGCAAAGGGCAAAGGCACCGTTTGACCTGACGTCTATTGCACGATGATCTGGCCGATGGACCAGGGGTGTTCCTGGCAGACGTAGTCGTAGGTGCCCGGCTTGGCCACGGTCACCGTTGCGGATTGTCCGGGCGCGATCGTCCCGGATGTCCACGAGCCGTCGCGCGCCTTGAGTGTGTGCGCGACTTGCGTGGTGTTCGAAAATATCACCGTGCCTCCGGCCTTCGTGCGTCCTCGTTGCGGCGAGATCGCCCAGGGATTCGACCAGGCCTCTTCCCGGTTCGCGTTGCGGATGTTGTTGACGTTCTCCACGCCAAGCCTGATCGTCGTCGCATCGTCGATGCGGCCGTCCCAGTCGTCGGTGACCGGGAGGGGCGGGGGCGCGGGCCGCTGGGGAATCGTGCCTCCAAGCGTGAACGCCCACACGTGGCGATTCATCGCGAACGCGACGTGCTGTTGACCGCTGGCTTCGTAGACGGCGATCGGTCCGCCGACAGCGCCGTTCGCGCCAGGAACTCCGGTTTCACCGGTCTCGAACTGCCACAACAGCGCACCGGTCTTGGCGTTGTAGACCTGAAACTTGCCGTCAGGCTCGTTGTGCAGCATCAACCCGCCCGCGGTGGCAGTGGCACCACTGCCCGCGCACTCAGCATACGGCATGCGCTGCTGCCACGCGATCTTGTTGGTGCGTGTGTCGATGGCGGCGAGCAGGCCGTACTGTGAGACGCCCGGCACGCGATTCGGTGTGATGAAGATCCAGGGATTCTCCGGCCGCCGGATCCACTTCGGCCTGACACACGCGGCGGCGTAGAGGTAACCGGTCTGCGCGCTGAACGCGATCGGCGCCTGTCTCAGGTTCATGTGCGGCATGAACACGTTCGGCATGTCGGCGCGAATCGGATCGAAGTAGCAGCCGGTGACCCAGCCTTCAGGCACCTGCTCGCGCAACGCGCATCCAGGTCCAACGCGATCGCCGTTGACCGGGAACGGCTGCGTCGGCGAAGTGGCCATGTGCGCATCCTGCTTGACCGGCCGTTCCTCGATCGGCAGCAACGGCTTGCCGGTCTCTCGATCGAGCAGAAAGAAATAACCGTCGGTGCGTGCGACGGCAATCCCTTTGCGCGGCCGGCCGTTCACCGTCGCGTCGTACAGCACCGGACCGGTACTCACGTCGTGCTCCCAGATGTCGTGATGCACGAGCTGATAGTGCCAACGGATCTTTCCCGTCTTCAGCTCGAGCGCCACGACCGAGTCGGTGTAGAGGTTGTCGCCCGAACGAATCTCTCCACCGAACTGCGGCACGGCGTTTCCGGTCGCGATGTAGACCAGTCCGAGGCCGGCATCAATCGAGGGGATGGTCCAGATCGCGCCGCCTCCGTACTTCCAGATATCGCTGTCTTTTGGCCACGTCTCGTGTCCTGGCTGACCGGGCGCCGGCACGACATCGAACACCCACAGTTGCTTGCCCGTCTTCGCCTCATACCCGATGGCGCGGCCGCGCGCGAAGTTGTCTCCGCCTGAGACGGTGGCCACGACGACGCCGCCGCCGTAGACGGGCTGTGCGGTCATGCCCTGTGCCGGCAGCGCCGGATCGCGTGGTGCCGTCCACCTCAATTGACCGGTCTTCTGATCGACCGCGATGACCGTCGAGTCACCCATTCCGGCAAACAGCAGCCCCTCCCCCGCACCAACGCCGCGATTACCGCCGTAACCCGGATGCGAATAGCTCCACACCGTCTTGCCCGTCGCCGGGTCGAGCGCGATGATCCGTCCACGGTTCGTCGTCAGAAACATCAGGCCG
>Ga0111539_10002168_pt1 | contig 26248 bp, 25 predicted proteins | sample RhiMethybrSRZTD1_FD_79667 | JGI IMG/M metagenome (GOLD analysis project Ga0111539, IMG submission 79667) | Populus rhizosphere microbial communities from Tennessee, USA - Rhizosphere MetaG P. TD hybrid SRZTD1 (version 2) (version 2) | ecosystem: Host-associated > Plants > Roots > Rhizosphere >...
AGGCGCAGTTGCTGCCGGTTCTGTCGGCGGCTGACGGCAGGGCGACGTCGGGCTTCAACTTCGCGACCCATTACAAGAAGTGGGCGGCGCTGACGCTGTTCCATAGGTTCCCGTTGCCGTGGGGCTTCGACTGGCTGTTCGATCCCAACGATCCGAACGATCCCCACCGCTGGTTCCTGTTCCAGCTTCCGTGGATCGGCTTCCTGTTCAACTCCGACGTTGTGACAAGCAGCAACTTCGTGGCGGACTACGAACATGTTCTGACCCCGTACGCCGGGCTGGTCGGGAACAAGGCCACCATGAAGTGCACCGACGCGAGCGACTTCGACCTCGCTCACGTCATCTCCGAATCCCAGATCGCCTTTCGCTTCGACGCGCCGACCACCGGCGTCCTCGAGGTCGTGATCGACGCGCAGTGCACGGTCGACGATCACGAGCTGACGATCGAGGACGAGTTCTGGTTCTCGGAGGCCTGGTGCGGCCACAACAGCCAGCTCATGATGAACGTGCTTCACCCGACCGTGGCGCAGCCTTCAGTGGCGACGATGGCGAACATGTTCGAGGAGAGCGACGGCGACGACCTGAGCACGCACGGCCCGATCCTGACGCAAGGCAGCCACTACTACGCGCACCTGTTCAGCGCGGGCTCCGTGCCCGGCGGCCAGTCGGTCATCATCACGGCCGGCGCGCGGACGTTCGACATCGCGCGGGCGGACGACATGGAGCTCGACAGCCGCTCCGACTGCCAGTGGTTCATCAACTCCGTCGAGGTGCGGATCTCGCCCTGATCCTGGCATAATCGAGGGACAGCAGGAGGCGCGATGAGGCCGTTGTTCCATGTGGTACGTGCCTGGCTTCTGGTGGTGACGCTGGTGGCGTGCGCGCCGGTCGAATCGCAACCGGTCGCATCGCAGCCGGTTGTGACGGGGCCGGGGCCAATCGAGGTCGTGTCCCCTGAATCCCCTGACCGCGAGGTGCGAAGGAAGGCGGGGTGCGAGGTGAACAACGGCGGTTGCCATGTGGATGCGGCCTGCACGGTGGCCACGGGCCAGATCGCGTGCACCTGCAAGCCTGGCTTCACTGGCGATGGCCGCACCTGCACCGTCATCCCCGCACCGGAGATTTCGGTCTTTTTCACCACGCCCACCATCCGCGGCGTCGCCCCTGGCAGCGTCCAGAGACAGCCAGGCGTGACTGTCGTCGCGCCAGCCAGCGACCCCACCGGGCTGGCGGTGGACGCAGCCGGGAACATCTACTTCGGCGAGGTGACGTCCGCGCCTGTCCGCGTGAGTCTGAAGAAACGCAGCCCCGACGGAGCCGTTGCGGATCTCGGCGTGGTCGTCGACACCTCGCCCGGAACCGTCTCCGCGACCTGGACCTTCGACGTCGCGACGTCGGCGGCCGGGGACGTTTATTACACGACGCCCGCGATCATGAGCCAGTCGGGAGCGATCCTTCAACCGGGCAGCGTCACGAAGCTTGGTGCGGGGGTGGTCGTCGATGTCGTCGACAACCCCGCCGGTCTTGCCGTCGATGCCGCCGGGAACCTGTATTTCGGCTCCATGGCGACTGGCCCGGTGCGCGTGACGCTGATGCGGCGTGGGGTCGACGGCGGCGTCTCGAGCCTCGGCACGGTCGTCGACAGCTCGGCGGGTTACATCTCCGCCTCCTGGACCTTCGACATCGCGACGACACGCTCGGGGGACGTCTTGTTCACCACGCCGATCGTCGCGAGCGCATCGGGGGGCGGAGTCGTTCGCCCCGGCTCGATCCAGAAGCTGGGAGCGGGCGCCATCGTCGAGAACGTCGACGGCGCGGTCGGACTGGCCGTCGACCCGGACGGCAACGTCTACTTCGGGTCTCTGACCGTCGCGCCACTGCGCGTGAGTCTGCGCAAGTGGATCGCCGCCGACGGCAGCGTGGCCGATCTGGGAACGGTGGTCGACACGTCGTCGGGCGCCGTGAGGCTGGGGTGGGGATTCGATCTCGCCGTCGCGGCCCGCTGACCGCGGACCGCGGTCGCCCGAACGCTAGTCGCCGTTCTTCTTCGGGAGAAGCTTGATCACGAGCATGACCGCCAGCGTGAGACCGGCCACGCCGTACATCCCGGGAGTTCCGCGTCCTCCCATCAAAGCCAATACGCCGACAGCGGCTAGCCCCGGCACCACCAAGGACGACCCTGAATCCTCGTCCTTCGCGTTCGGTCCGCCGCGCGCGCGATGGAGCACCGTCAGCCCCGCCATCGCCGTCACGCAGATGAAGAGGAGCTGGCAACCGATGAGTGCCGCGCCCGCAGCCACGGCGGCCGGAGGATGGGTCGACAAGCCGATGGGCACCACGCTCGCCAGTACACCGGACGCGCCCGCCGCCGCACGGAGCGCGCGTTCGCCCTTTCTCATCGCCGCCGTCGTCCCATCGGGCGCGATCTCCGCCGGACCGGCGGGCGACGGCCCGAGCGGCGCCGGGCCGCCTGGTCCCAGCTCTCGAAGGGCGTCGCCGACGTGGGTATGGCGGGTCACCACGTGCCGGAGAGGTCCGATGATCATCCAGCGCCTGAAGGCGTAAGTCGCGGCGGCGACGCAGATGCCGAGCGGCACCAGCGGCGACCACAAGAGTCCGGTCATGAAACCGCCGACCACGAACAGAGCGGCCGGCGCGAACGGCAGCACCCACCCGTGCATGCCATTCCCGGTCTGGCGCATCAGAGGGCGTTCGGCGGCGTCGACGGCGGTTGCGACCTCGGCGACCGTCGCCGCCCGCGCGTTCACGCCGCGGTCGCGCGCGAAGGTTGCGACCTGTTGCTCGTGCGCGGCGAGCAGCTCGCTCGCGTCCACGCCGCGGATCTCGGTCACCCGGTAGTTCGGCAGCGACGGCATGATCCCGATGCCCGGACACGCCGTTCGCACGACGCCGCCGTCATCGAACACCGTGATCAACGAGATCCGCGCCGGCTCGTCCCGGATCATTCGGTACAGCGTGGCGTGGGTGCGGCCGTCCGGCCCGACCAGCCAGCGCGTCGTTTCGAACTGCTCCCAGCGCCAGTGCGCCGGCAACATGAACAGCGCCGTCTGACGGGTGTAGCCCACGTCGCGAAAATCGAGGGCCGCGAGCTGGCGCAGCCGTTCGTCGAACACCGCCTGGTCGCCCGAGATGGGCGGCGGTCCGACGTCGCGCACAACGTCGGTGCGAACGCCGCCGATGCGCAACACGAACGCGATCGTCGGCACCAGCACCCAGACAGTCGCCACCAGCGCCGCGGCCCACAGCACAACGCTCACCACCGACGACCCAATCACGCGATCCAGGATACGCCTTTGCCCGCGCCGAAGGAACGACGCACGCCGTCGCGCAATTTCTCATGTGATTCCGCTGGTCGGGCGGGCCGCGCAACCTTCGCATCGGGCTCCTGTAAATGCGGGCAGAGGATGCCGTGCCCGCCGCGCTGCCGATTGACCCGCTTCCGCTCATCGCAAGAGGGCGCGTGAAGTGGGATCCCGGGCGTTCGCTCTGGTTCGGAGGCATCGGTCTCGGCGCTTTGATCGGGGCGGTCCCGGCCGCGATCCGGTCGCCGTCGGCGGTCGTGTTGTTCGCGGTGACCTGCGCGGTCACGTTGTGCGCCGGTCACTCGGTCGGCATTCACCGGGGGCTCATTCACGGCGCCTTCCGCGTGCCGGGGTGGCTTCGGTACACGCTGGTGTACCTGGGGACTCTCGTGGGCCTGGGCGGGCCGATCGGGCTCGTGCGCATGCACAACACGCGCGACTTTCAGCAGAACCAGCCCCGGTGCCACGACTACTTCGCTCACCGGCGAATGCCGTGGCTCGACTACTTCTGGAATCTCCATTGTCGCTTCGAGTTCTTGCGGTCGTTCGATCCACGCGTGAGCCCGGCCATCGATCGTGATCCGGTGCTGCGCTTTTTCGAGCGGACGTGGCGCTGGCAGCAGCTGCCGTGGGCGCTCCTGTTCCTGGCGATCGGCGGCTGGCCGTGGCTCGTCTGGGGGACGTTGGTGCGCGTCACCGTCGGCACCGTCGGGCACTGGTTCGTGGGTTACGTCGCGCACCGTACGGGTTACCGCGCATTTCACAACCGCGGCGCGGCGGTGCAGGGATGGAACAGCATGCTGCTCGGTACGATCAGCATGGGGGAGGGATGGCACAACAACCACCACACCTTCCCGCGCTCGGCCCGTCTCGGGATCCGGTGGTGGGAGCTCGATCCGGGCTGGTGGCTGATCGCCGGCCTGCGCGCCCTCGGTCTCGCCCACGAGGTCCTCCTGCCCGGAGAAGAAACGCGCGTGGCGGCCGCGGTGGCAACAGATCGCCGCTGACGACGGCTTCAGATGCGGCGCGGCCGCTTTCCGGCGCCCGTGTCGGTTAATATCGCCGTGGTGGCGGCTGAACGGATGGACTGGCCGGCGCGGCTGGCGCTGGGCGTGGTGATGCTGGCGCTCGCGACCTGCGCGGTCCTGTTCGCCATCGCAGGGACCAGGGCGATCGCCGCGCGCCGCTTCACGACGGAGGTTACGTCGACGCGCGAGACGAAGGTCGTCGGTATTCGCGTCGCCGGCGCGGAGCGCCGCGAGACGCTCGCTTTCGTCGGTGGGGACGCGGTGCGCGTGGGCGTCGGGCTCATCGCTTGTGGTGTGATGCTGGCAAGCTGGGCGGTGGCGCTGGGTGCGACGATCGCGTCACGTCACCGTCGGGTCGCCCACTTCCTGATCTGGGGTTCGCGGGCGGGGCTGTTGGTGACGGTGCCGGCACTGTTTCCGCCCTGGCACATCGGATCGAGCCTTCGCGTGACGGGGGTCTACGCGGCGTTCGCCGCCATCGTCGTGGCCGTACTTCTGGCCAAGCGCTTCCCGCGGTTGGTGTCGCTGATCGGACTCCTCCTCGTCGCGGCGGTCGTGGTTCCCATCCTGTTCGGCCTGTGGGAGTGGCGCGGCTCGGACTTCGGGTGGGGCGTCCTGCTGGGCATCATCGCTGCCGCGATCGAATACATCCACCAGCTGATCGCGCTGCGCCTCAGCGGCTCGCTTCGCGAGGCTGAAACCCCGAGGTCGGCAGCCATCCAGTAGCTCGACGCGCGCCCGGGCGGCGGGATTGGCCCAAACCGGGGCAGCAATGTCGCGGTCGCCGCGCTTCGAGGGCGCGGATCTCCGCAGACACGCGTCGTTGGCGTGGGCGCACCTCTTGCAAAGTCGGCTGGCGGTCGTGGAGATCCAGTCCCCACATCCGCTCGGCGCCTTCGAGTCGGCGATCGCGCGCATCGAGAGGTCAGTGGTGTTCGGCATCCTGGTGGCGACGACGATCGTGCAGGCGAACGCCATCCTGCACCACGCCTTCAAGGGACAGGACTGGGGCATCCACGCAGGGGCCGCCGCCCAGGCGATTGGCTTGCCGCCGCCCCGGTGGATCGTCTTCGTCGGCACCAATCCTCCAGGGCTGTATTGGCTGAGCGCCCTGGTCCGGTGCGCGACCGGATCGACGGCGTACATCGCGGCCACCAGCTTCGTCCTGGTCGCGCTCAACGTGATCGCTCTGTACGTGTGGACCCGTCTGGCACGGAAGACCATTCGCCAGCCGAGCCTGCGTATCGCCGCACTGCTCACGCTCGCCTTCTTACCGTTCCGGCTGATTCATTCGACGGTGTTCGCGGCGGATGCACTCGCCGTGCTTCCGTTCACGCTCGTCATCTGGCTCACCTACGAGCTGTTCCGGGCTTCCGATCCGCGCCGCCAGACCAGGCTGGTCGTCGCCCTCGGCGCGGCGCTGATGGCCGGAATCTTCTCGAAGTACACGATGGCGTCGGCCGTGCCCGTCACGCTCGCCTTGTTGCTCGTCTTCCGGCAGCGCCTGGCATCGCTCAAGATCCGGGTCGGCGCGCTGCTCTTGCTGGTGGTCCTACCGGGCCTTTTCAGCGTGCTCCAGTTCCGCCGCGTCCCTCACGACGGACCTGGCCTGCAGTACTGGGCGCGCGAAATGGAATGGCGGAGCCTGTTCATGCTCCGCGCCGCCGATCGGGAGGTGCTTCGCGCCCCGCAGTATCTCGACAAGATCACGCTCGACGGGGTCGAAGACCATAACCTGCTCGTGATCAACCGGCACAGCTACCCGGCCCTTCTCCATCTCTCGATGTTCACGGACGTTCTGAACATCTATCAATACGACCCCGCCGATTCCTACTTCAGGCCCCGGGACGATGTGCATCAGCGCTTGATGACGCTGGCGGTTCGCTCCGCCATCCCCCTGAGCCTGCTGATGGTCGCCGCGACCGTCATCCATCTTGTCCGGTGCCTGCGACGGCGTCGGTCTTTGCGCAGCGGCACCGAGTTGCCGGCGATGATCCCGCTCGCCTTCAGCGTCGCATTCTTCGCCAACATCACCCTGTTCCTGCCGTTCATGCAGTACTCCTACCTCCACGGCTACTGGCTGGCGCGGCTGGTCATGCCCCCGCTTCTCGGGCTTTGCTTCCTGGCGTTCGTCTTTCTGGACGAGTTGCTCCGCTGGACGGGAGCTCGCGCCGCAGTGCTCGCGTACGTCGCCGCCCAGTCCGCGCTGCATGCGAGCTTCCTCTGGACCCGAGGCCCCTGAGCGAACCGGTTCAGGCGCTGCGCGGGCTGACTACTGGGCCAGCAACCTGGTGAAGCCGCTGGCCACGCGGGCGAGGACCTCGGTGCCACCGGCGCTCTTCTCCGTGGCCGCGTCGGGCTCCTTCACGGCGCAAGCATGAAGCGTGGCGCCCGCGATCGAGAACGTCGTGACGGCCAGCGCCGCGCGCGCCAGTTGAAGTCCCGCGTCGTCATCGTGGAGAGGCCAGAGCTGCGCCGGATCGGCGAGCATCGGCAGCCGCGCGGCGAGCTCGTCGTAGCTCCCGTCGCCGCCCGAATGGGCCACGCAGAACCCGAGCTCGTCGGACACCACGATTGCGGCCAGCCCTTCGTCTTCGCGGCAGGCTTCCAGCTGAAACCGCAGCGCATCGGCCAGGCACCCGCTCCGGCGGTTGCGGCGTTCCGACGTTCGGCCTTCCTTCAGATGCTCATTTCCGGATGCCATGGGGCCTCCTCTACATGCCGTAAGACCGGCATGTAGGTAAGGTAGGTGTTTGTGGGCTGCGACGCAAGAAACCTCAATGTTTGACCGGAAGGGCTCCGGCCGGCGGCACCATACGAGACGGTGCAGACCATCATGCGTCCGGGCACACCGCTGCTACTCGCCGTCGCGGCGGCGATCGCCGGTTGCGGCGACGGCGGCGCCCGCCCGAACGCCTGCCCCGACGTGATCGGTCTGCAGCCTGTCGCGGGAACGTCGTGCCGTTATCTCCTCCCGCTCCCGCCGTCGGACTGCGTCGACGTGGATCGCGCGCACATCGGGGTCAAAGTCGCCGGCGACGAGATCGTGCGCGACGTGAATCGCGCGGACGGATGGGACTACACCGACGTTACGATGGACCAGGTCGAGATCTACGGTTCGAGCTGCGACGCGATCACCGCCGACCCGACCCTCCCGGTCGCTGTCGTGTTCAAGGTCCTGATTCCATGATGCAGCTCACAGCTCATGGTCCTCACGGATCGAACATTGTTCGGCCAGCGACTTTTTTCGACACCAGGAGTACGATCGAACCATCGACTAACGAATGGAGGGCGACGTGAAGCTTTTTCGCCAGGTGTTTGCGGGCCTGCTTTTCGGTTGTAGCTTGCTGGCGGTCGGATCCGGCCTCCCGGGCTGTACCAAGGGTCTCAGCGACGGTCTAACCACGGGCAGTCTGTGTCAGCAGGCGTGCTTGAACTTCGCTGCGCGATGCGGCACCTCCGGCAGCAGCTCGTTCTCGTCGTCGTCTTCCTCCGGGACCACGCCGGAGTGCATTCAGATGTGCGACCGCGGACTCGGGAGCAAGAGCGGGAGCTCGAGCACCCAGTACAAGGACCTGTTGGCCTGCGTCGCGAACGCGAAGTCCTGTGTCGAGATCCAGAACGCCTGCGATCCTTGACGCGCCGTCGCCTCCCGCCCGTGCGTGAGACCTAGCCGCAAAACACGCCGTGGCTGATGGCGCGAGGGCAGGGCGGAGCCGCTCCGGCGCGGCCGCCGAGGCGCTGCTTTTTCTGGCGGTCACCGTCGGGATCTGCGCGGTCCTGATGACGGTGTTCTTCTCGCACCGCAGTCCGAGAGCGCTGACGCCGCTCGAGACGCGCGCGGCCCCGCTGACGCCCAAGGTCCTGCTGATCGTGGTGGATGCGCTGCGGGACGATACGGCGTTCGATCCGGCGCGCATGCCCCACGTCGCCGAGGCGGCGGGGCGGGGCGCATCCGGCGTGGCCACGTCCACCTCTTTGAGCATGACGGTCCCGGGCGTCCGTGCCATCGGCTGCGGCACCGCGTCCGATTACCTCGACCTGTTCGAGAACTGGGGGACGGTGGTGTCCGGCAAACCGAACCTGCTGGCCAACCTCAAGCAAGCGGGCATCAGCACCGGGATCATCGGCGACATCGTGTGGGCGAGGATGTACCGGCCCTGGCTGGACATGATCCAGACCGAGACGGGTCTGTCGGCGTTCGAGTACTACATCCATTCGACGGAGAAACCGGACCGCGTCCATGCGGGGCGCGCCCGGGACGCTCTCCAGAACGGAAGCGCGCCCCGGTTCCTGGTCGTGCATTTCGTCGGGCTCGACCACGCCGGCCACGCGTGGGGGCCGTCGAGCGACCGTTACGCCGCCGCGGCCAGATCCATGGACGCCAAGATCGACGGGCTGCTGCGGTTGGTCGACGCCGACACCACCGTGGTGATCACCAGCGATCACGCAATGACCAATCGGGGGGGACATGGCGGCAGCGACGCGGAGGCGCGGCGGACGCCTCTCGTGATGGTCGGTCGGGGCATCCGTCAGGTGTCCGGCCTGGCCGTCGACCAGGTGGATCTGACGCCGACGCTGGCGGCGCTGATGGGCGTCCCGATCCCCGCGCAGTCGACGGGAAGAATCATTCACGAGGCGCTGGACCTCTCCCATGAAGAGCGCGAGCGACGTCTCGTTCTGAACCGCGACCAGCTTCTACATCTGCTCGAAGCGACCTATCCGTCGCAATGGCAGCGACGGTTGGACGACGCCAGAGAACGGGTGCGTCTCAGCGCGTTCTTGCGAAGCCATGACCGGAATCTCTCCGCCACTTCCCGGGAGGCCAGCGAGACGATCGATGCCGTAAGACAGACCATCGACGAGCGAGATTGGGAAGACCGGCTGCCGGTCATGGCCTGGCTCGTCGTCGGTCTTCTTCTCTGCGCCTGGCTCTGGTCCTCCTTGCGGGAAGGCGCGCGACCGACCGATGTTCGGGTCGCCCTCGGCGCGGCCGCCTCGATCCTGGGTGCGACGCTGTTTGGTCTCTCGCGTCCCGAAGCTCGTCTGGCGGCGAGCCTGTTCGCGTGCGCCGTCATGTTCGGCGTCGTGCTGTATCACGATCGAAATGTCCTCCACCCCCGCCGCCTGGTTGCCCCCCTCCTGATCGCGATCGCCGTGGCGGTGGTCTCCGGGCTCATCCTGTACGGTCGCATTCACCAGTATCGCAGCGACACGATGTTTGGCGACGTGCACGAAGGCACCGCCGGGCTGCTCGGGTGGGGATTTTTCTTCGTCGCCGCGATCGTGGGAGTGGGGCTCAGAAAACGCTGGCCCCAGGTGCGCCTTCTGCCCCCATGGGCGCTGTCGGCGATGGGCGTCGTCCTGTTCGGCCTGATGGGTTTTGGGGGGCGGCCTCTGGGATTGGCGTCTTTCGGCTTCCTCGCGCTCGTGACCTGCGCCTGGCATTTCCGCCGGGCTCCCAGCTCTGGCGGGATGTCTGCCGGGATGTCACCGGGCGATGGTCTTGTCGGCAAGCTGCGGCCTCACCTCCGGCTCGGGGCGGCGCTCCTGCTGCTCGGGCTCGCGACGGTTCTCGCGGTGTACTCGAAGTCGTATGCGCTCCTCGGCCTCATCAAGTGGAAGAACCCGGCTCTGGCGGTGAGGGTGGCCGCGGCGCTTCTGGCCTCTCCGGTCCTGCTCTACCTGCTGGTGTCGGATCTCAGGACCAGCGGCGCGTCCACGCTGACGAGCAAGGGACTGTCGCTGCTGGCTGGTTCGGCGGCGCTGGGTGCGGCCCTGTCGCAGGTGTGGCCAACCGATCGAATGATCAACGCCGTCCTGCTCGCCTCCGGGTTTTCTCTGGCCGGTCTCGCCTGGCTTGGCCGGCGGCGTTCGGCGTGGAGGCTGGTGCTGGTGACGCTCATCTCGGCGTGGATCGTGATGAGCGACGCCAAGGGGGCGATCGCGATATCCGCGCTCGCGGGCTATCTGGTCCTCGTCGTCCCCGACATCCAGGTGCCGGACCGGCACCCCGCCGCGTGGCTGGTCGCGACCGGCGCCTGGATCCTGGCCGTGAGGGTGGCCCTGGTCGTCCTTCTCGAGGGGAGCTTCAACTTCGATTCGATCGAGATCGCGATGGCCCTCATGGGCAATCTGGCCCATTCGCCCGTGCAGGGCGGTCTGCGCGTCTTCCTCAAGTATTCGCTGCCGATCTTCGTTGTCGGCGTGATTCTCATGCACCGTCTGTCGGACCGGGCGCTGATGGCCGCCATGCGTGTGGCGCTGTTCCTCATCGTCGCGAGGATCGTTCACCTCACCGCCGGGATCCAGGCGACGTCCGGCCAGTTCTACACGCCCTACCGATTGGCGGAAGAGCTGATCTTCTATCTCGCGTTTGTCCTGACCTTCAGCATCTGCCTGTTCCTGCTGCTCATGGCCCAACGGAGGCAGCGCGCCCCCGATGTCGCGGCATGATGGAACGCAAAAGCGGTAGACTGGCGACGCATCGTGCGGCGTGGACATCTGGCGGTGATCGCGCTTTTCTTGGCAGCGGCGGCGGCGGGCGCTTGCGCGCACGAGCCGCGGAAGCCGTCGGCCGATCCGTACGTGGCGAACGGCGTCGCGGCGATAGACGCGTGGTTCGATCAGCTGGCCGGTTGTGCGCCGGCCGTGGCGTTGAAGCCGGCCGTGTACGCGCCGGACGCGACGTTCGTCGAGGTGCACGGCGCGCTCACTCTGACGGCGACGCCGGCGTGCACGCTCAACCGTTGCGAGGGTGAATGCTGCAACACCTGCATGCCCAGCTGGGTCGTGATTCCGGACGGCAGCGAAGGGCCGGCGCGCGAGCTCGCGCTGGTGAAGTCGGGCCAGTCCCGCCCGATGTCGGCGAACGTGAAGGACTGCAAGCTCCCCGCGGTGCGCGAACAGATTCGCAGGCCACAGGTGATCGTCAGCGGCTGGCTCGAGAGCGATCCGGTGCAGCCGAAGATCATCCGCGCGTCGATCTGCGTGGTGAAGCCGCCCCCCGCAGAGAACGTCGTCCCGACGGCGAAGTAAACCAGCGCGCGCGAACGTCATTCTCCGATGGTGATGCACCACGGCGACTGCCCCTCGTTACTTGGGCTTGATGACGATCGCCGCGATGATGACGAGGGCGAGGACGCCGACGCCCACCCAGCCGAGCACGATCCCCGCTATCGCGAAGCCCCGCCCCTTTTGCTGGCCCTGCGAGGCGTCGATCTGACCTTTGGCGATGTATCCGAAGATCAGCGCCAGGATCGAACCTATCCAGAGATACCAGATGATGCCCATCGACAGCGACACGACCGCGAAACCGTTGGTCTTCGGCGGGACGGCCGGTAAGACGGGCGCGGGCGCGTCCAGCGGGCTGGCGGGCGGCTCATAACCGCGCATCGCGCCGCTGGCCGCCGGCGCGACGGCCGCCCCGCAGGCCGAGCAGGCCTTCGAGCCCGGTGTGACGACGGCGCCGCAACGTGTACAGGACATCGGCGTGAACGCCCAGAATATCAGAGACCGGCTGCCTGGACTGGTTGGGACGGGTGTGGCCGGAGCGCCAGGGCGGCCACGGCCACGGTCACCGCTTGCGGTACCAGCATGACCAGCGCCAGCACCCGCGGATCGAGCGGCCAGTCGAGCGGCCAGTAGACGTTGAGGGCCAACCAGGCGGCCACGGTCCAGAGCAGCGTCCTCGCCGTCGGCGGCTGCCGCGCCGCCAGCAGCGTGAGCAGCCACAGCGGTGGAAACGCGGCGTAGGCCTGAGGAAGGAAGGGGCTTCGCAACGTGGCCAGGATCAGGATCGCCAGCCATAGAGCCGGCTTGTCGGCGTCGGGCCGGGGGCGGCGGCTGACCGTCACGACAACGACCAGCACCACCAGGGTGTAAAGCCAGCCGACGATCTTGGACGCGCCGAACGACAGATCGCCGAGGCCGAGCATCTTGAGCTTGAACACCAGGCCGGGGATGGAGAGGTTGATGGCAACGGCGCTCGGGTTGCGGAAGGCAGGGAAGGCCTCCCCGCTCATGAGGCCGGGCAGATGATCGGCGAAGGCGCCGTACTGGTGGACGCCCACGAGCGCGAGCGAGAGCAGCACCAGCAGCGCGCCCATCGCCGCTGTCCAGGCCGCCGCGCGCCACTGGCGTCGGGCGATCAGGTAGACCAGCAGCAGGCCGGGAAACAACTTGCTCACAGTTGCGAATGCCAGCAAGGCGCCGCCGGCGGCGAAGTGGCGCCGCTCGAACAGCAGCATCGCCAGCATCGCCAGCGCGACGATCATCAGCTGGACGTTGCCTTTCTGCAGGGCGCTCAGCGTCGGCAGCGCGATCCAGACCAGTGGTGCCAGCAGCAGCGCGCGTCTGGCGGCGGGAGGTGGCAGGGCGCGAGCCACGCGCACCATCACCAAGGCCACGACGACACCGTTGAGGACGAACCAGAGCAGGCGGAAGGCGGCGAAGCCGGGCACGATCGCGCGCAGCGCACCGGGAAGCAGGAGAAAGGGAGGCGGGTACTCGTAGACGTCGATGCCGAAGCGGCCGAGCATCAGGGGCTTGCGCACACCCCGGCCGTCGTCGTTGGGCGCGGTGTAGAGCTCGTCGCGGTATACGCTGCGGCCTTCGCCAGCAGCCCCGGCGGCGACGAAGTACGCGGACACGCACGAGTGGCGCAGCTCCCACCCGCTCGAAGGAAAAGCCGAGTAGTTGGGCCGCGCATCGTCGGCCATGAACACCGCCAGCCGCCCCAGCACCACCAGCGCCACCAGAGCGGCCAGGGCGGAGAGCACCAGCAGGGAGCGAGCGGCAGTGGAAGAAGGCATGATGGCAGAACGGTCCTCGGTCGCTTTGTTCTCAGCCTTCTAGCCTGGCGGCCTTCCCCGTTACCATCGCTCAGTGGCATGTCTGCACGAACAGCGTGCTCGACACGCCCTTGAAAACGAGGATGCACGGCTGGCCGCACCGGAGTACGGCGCCGGTGGTCGGGCAGATTCCGGTCGACGGAGGCGGAACGTCGCCTGCGCTGCCGCTCGCGTCGGCGTGGCCTGAATCGGTCGCGGCCACGTCGTCGCGAACCTCCGTGGTCATGCACGCGAGCCCAAGCGCGAACAGCCCGAGCATCAGAAGTGGCCTCGGAATCACAGATGGATACAACGCGCTGTCGCGGCAGTTTGTGACCGGCCGCGCGCCGTCGAACCGTGAAGCGGTCCCAGGGCAGGTCGTTTGCGGCGTTTTGCAACTCGGCGGGCACATGGCGCTGGCAAGGGGTGCTCGCCTGATTTTCTCGGCCCATGTTGGGCGGATGATGTGCAATCGAGTCTTCGGTCTCCACGTGGGCCTCCGGTCGGGCATTTTTGCGGGGGCGATTCTTGTCGCGATAGGCGTCACCCCTGTTCACGCGCAGGGCAGCGACCCGATCTCACCGCCGGCGAATACAGTCGGTCCAGCCGATTCAACCCCGTCCCCGGAACACGTCAGAAAGCCAACCGAGCCGCCGCCCTTCGATCCGAACAGGCCGGCGGCGCGCGCCGCGCGCGTAAAGGCCACGCCGCCCGCTGCTCCTGCGCCGGGAAGCGATGCGGCGCAACCCAAGGCACCGACGCGATCGGTACCGTCGGCGGCGCCGCGAACGGCAGAATCGACGCCGAACGCGACAGCGCCACGGCCCGCGGCGCCGAGCACGCCATCCGCCGGGGCCGCGCAACCTCGACGGCCCGCGACGGCGGTCGATCCGTGGGCGGAGCCGGCCACGCCTCCCGCGCCCGGACCGCGCCCGACCGCGCGCCAGCACGCGATCGATCCGTGGGCGGAGCCGGCGGCGGCGCCAACTCCCGTATCGCGCTCGACGACGCGGCGGCGCTCGGAGCCGGCCAAGGTGATCGGCATCGATTCGCTGGGGCGCTCGAGCGAGGATCTGTCACCCGAGCCGTCGCCGGCGGCGCGCCCGCGGCGCGGTGCGGGCCCCGGGGCCGAGGCGGCACCCGCCGACACCACCGATGAAGCGCCACAGCGTTAGCGGGCGCACGCGCGACTATCGCCCTGTTCAAACGCGGCGGTTGCCTTTGGCTGGCGTTTGGCAAAAGAATCGCGGGTCGTGTTTGCGCCGGCCGCCCCCCCGAGGTCTGTGTTGTGCCCGCGCGCGTTGCTGGCCTTGCTGGTGGGCGGCCCGCTTGCTTGCGGCTCGAGGACCCACGTCGAGACGCCCGGGCCCCTGGCGTCGGCGGCTCCCGTAGCCAGCGCCGACGCGAGCGGCGGCGCGGCCACCACCGCGCGGGACGGCGGCGCCGATGCCGGGACTCTCGAGAACGGGCGCGCCCTCGCACCGGGAGGGCGCGCGGCCTCGCCAGTCACGGAGCTGCGCCTGCCCTGGAGCGCCGGCGAGACGTGGTACCTCACCAGCGGGCCGCACTCGAAAAAGCGCTCGGCGCTGGACTTCGCGCCACCCAACCTGGACCCACGCACCGGCAAGCTTTACGCCGATCCGTGCTCGCGCAAGCGCGGCGACCTGTACTGGGTGCGCGCCGCGGCCGACGGGTATTTCACCGCCGTGCTCAAGAAGGGCTGCCCCTGCGTGCAAATCCAGCACGACGACGGCACCACCACCAACTACTTCCACCTGCGGCGCAGCAGCGTGAAGAAGCTGGGGTTCAAGGTCGGCGATCCGGTGCGGGCGGGCCAGGCCCTCGGTCATCCATCGTGCGAGGTCGGGCCGAGGAAGTGCGGGGCGACGCATCCCGCCTCGGGCGTGCACGTTCACTTTCATCGGAGCAACGCCGCCACGGGCGCGCGGCTCCCCGCCGACCGTGCCGTGCTCTCGGGCTGGACGGTCAAGGCGATCGGCCGCGAGCGTGATGGGATGATGATCAAGGGCGAGGAGGTCAAGGAAACCCGAGGCACGCTGGTGGGGTGGGCCTGCTCTCCGACGACGGCGGCGTGCCGGGGGAAGCGGAACGATCTCGAATCGGACAACGCCCCCGCTCCGAGCACGAAGACGGCACAGGCGCTCTCGCTCGACGGCGGGAAGAAGCACCGGTCGCACCGATAGTTGATGGCCATGCTGCGGCCCCTCGTTCTTCTGGTCGTCACCTCTGCGCTCACCGGTCAGCTGGGCTGTTCCGGATCGCCCGCGGCCCCGGTCGATGCCGGTGTCGAGGCAGGGCAGGGGCACCGCACGCTGACGATGCTCGTCAACGACGCTCCGTGGAAGGGCCTGCAGCACGTGGGGGGCATGGCGGTGGACGCGCAGAACCGCGTCTACTTCGAGGATACCGAGAACGTTTGGCTCTTCGACGGCCAGAACGTCAGCACTTACCTGACCCTCGCAGAGGCGGCGGCGCAGGCACCACCCACGGTGACGAGCTGGATCTCCGATCTCGACAGGGGGCCCGACGGCCTGCTCTATGTCGTGGTGAGCGGGTTCGGTTCCGCCGACGCCGTCGCGGTCGTTGTCCGATCGTCGTCGCCCCACGTCGCCCAGCGCTGGCTCGACGTCTCGAACATTGGCGCGGCCCGCCTCTCCGTCATCTCCGCGGATCGCGTCGCCATCGTCAACGTCGCTGGTCTGTACACGGCCTCGGCGACGGGCCAGGCGCTCGTCTATCCCAATGCGCTGCTCGACAACGCGGAGAACTGCGCGCTGCAGGATCTGACTGCGGCGCCAACGGGCGTGTTCCTGTATCAGCCCGGCTGCAACGGCTCACCACTGTATCGCGGGAAGGTGGATGGTTCGGGCGTCGCAACGGTCACGGGATTCAACGTCACGCACATGTGCACGGCGCGCGATCCCAAGGGCGGTTTCTACATCGTGGTCGACGACTTCCCCCCGGGCGCGGCCCGCATCTATCACCTCGCTGACGGCGCGACCGACGTGGCGGGCGCCACGCTCGTCGAGACGACGCCCTCGCTTGCCGCGGTGCAGGGAATGCAAGACGACCCGCTGATCTTCATGTTTTGCTCGATGGCCGCGGCGAGCGACGGGAGCCTCTACCTTCAGACCTTCCAGCAGCTGTGGAAGGTCTCGCCCTGAGTCCTGCGGCGGTGCGCCCGAAGCGAACGAGTGGACGCTCACTTCAGGTACTCGGTGATGCGGGCGATGGCCCAATCGGGCAGCTCGCCCGAACGCAGCGGCGGCATCCGATCCGGTGAGGTTCGCGGGAGAGAGAGCCGGTCGACGACGTTGGCAGCCGTCGCCGCGTCCAGGCGTTCGAGCGCGGTGGCGTCGAAGCGGGCGCGGGCGAGGCTCTGGTCGGTGCTCGCGCCGTGGCAGCGCCCGCACATCTTCGCCAGCAGCGCCGGAGCGGCATCGTTTTCATCCGGGAGGAACCCGATGGCGCGCGCGGCGTTCTCGCCGATCAGACCCGACAGCAGCGTGAACGCATCGCCGCCGGGCCCCGTCGCTGCAATGAATGCGTCGAAGTCGGCGGCGATCGTCGCACGGACGGCGGCATCCAGCAGATCGTGCGTGAAGAACGGCACCGGGATCCCGCGCGCCGATACCTGCTCGCGGTAGCGGGCCCACGCGCCGCCCGGCTCATCCGCGCGGCCGTGCTGCAACTGATCGCAGAGCACGTCGTGTGTCGGAAAGGGATGGGGTTCCGAGAACGGGCAATCCGGGGCCGAGCAAGTAACGTCGTCGATTCCCTGCGCGATCCGGGAAGCGTAATTGATGAAGGACGATAGGTGGTATCCGCTCGTTGCGATGAGCAGTTCGGTCACCGGGATACCGCCGTGCCGGCCGAGCTCGCCGTCGATCGCACGCAGGAGGTCGGCACCGTCAGCTTGTATACCCGCGTCCACGAGCGTCGACGCGCCGGTCTCGTCGGTGCAGACGACCGGCGGCGGCAAGCCACGAAAGTCTCCCCACTGCAGCCATGGGTATTCGAACTGCCGCATCAGCAGGCGTCGATGCGCACCGGGGCCCTCTGGGCGGTGGCAAGACGTGCAATCGAGCGGCGTGTCTTCGAGATCGTGGTCGGTATACAGCGTCCACCCGACCCAGCCGGTCTCCATGCGCTCCGAGAGCAGGTCCGACGACTCGAACGCCAGCAGATAGAAATTGAAGTCGTTCGCGGCGGGGTCGTAGCCGACCAACTCGACGAACCGCTCGCCGCGCGAGAACGCCGCCGCCAGGATGCCGTTCTCGTCGAGCGGCGAGTAGCGAGGGAGCACGATCGTGCGCGGGTTCAGGGCCGACACCGTCCGCGCCGACAGGCCGAGCGACTGCGTCGCGACCGCGGCCACCCGGCCGTCAGCGACGGTGAGCCCCAGCGTGTTGTAGAGGTCGTCGAGGCCGCCGATGACCGGTGCCGGCGATCGACAGAGCGCGCGGGCGACGGGATCGGCGGCGCCGCGCGCGCACGCGGCCGCGGTCTGCCTGGGACCTGTCCCGACGCGCGCCAGCCACTTCGCCTCCACGTCGCCCGGCGAGGCACTGAACGTCTCCACCGTCGGGCGATCGTCGCCGCACCCCGCGATCACGACCAGGGTCATCGCGAGCAGACGTCGCCTCACCTGCGACATGCAACGTGTGACAGCCACGTCGCTTGGCAATGTGACCTAAAACGGCCGCGACAGCTCATCAAACGGCTTCCGCGGTAGTCTCGTGCCTCCCCCGTTCGGGAAAGATCTTCCTTTTTGCGCCGGCAGCCGACCAATAGGAGATGAGGCATTCGATGCGCCTTCTCGCCCTGTTCGTGGCCACGACCCTGGCCGCGCTGCCGGCCTGCAGGACCGAGGAGATCGGCGCCCTGCATCCGCAAGCGATGCAGACGAGCCCTGACCAGGGCGCGCTGGTGATCGCCACGTCGCCCACCCCCGACAGCCTGACAGCCCGGATGATGCAAGGGGGTGATTACATGTTCGTCAACTACGTGGTGTTCGTCGACGGCAGGCGGCTCGTGAACGACCGCGCGTGGCCGCCGGCCGCCACGCTCGGCGATGGCGACCTCACGTGGTTCGGCTTCATCGAAGCCGGGCCGCACCATTTCGCGCTCGCGGACGAGACGGGCGGTCCGGTTCGGTTCGAGGGCGACGTCGTGATGCCGGCCGGCGCCCTGACCCGGCTCTACACCTTCGGCCCCCGCGACGCGCTTCGGGGTCTGTTCGTGTCGTATCCCCTCCGGCCCCCCGCCGGCAGCAAGCACGTCCATCTCGCCAACCTCGTGCTCGACGACACCCGTTTCGAGGTCGTGAGCTGTGACGACGCGACCCACTGCACGGCGGTGTCGCCCCCGCTCGCCGGCGGCGAAACGTTCAACGCCAACTTCCCGATCATCGGGGGTGAGGACGGCCGCTCTTCGCGCAACGCGAGCGGCGCGGGGATCGGCTTTCGACAGGTCGCGACCAGCACGCTGCCGACGCCGCCTGTTTTGTCGCTGAGCTGGGATATCGGGAATTCGATCCCGGGAGTGTTCAGCGATGCCGGCACAGAGGATCCAGCGAACGTGAGCTGGTCAATCACGATCTTGTACGTGGGGGAAGACGGCGTTCCTTCCATGGCGCACTGACGGGATCCGACCCGCCTCGAAAATCCGAGACGGGTCGTCCACCTGACCCAGCTCCCGTTCTCAAGGCGCCGCGCAGATGGCGGTGTTTCGGCTCGCGAGGCACCTGGGCGTCGGATCGGAGCAGACCGTCCGGTAAGTGGCGGCGGCGAAGCCGGGGTAGATGTCGCAGCGGTAGAGCGTGACCCCGTCGGCGGCGCAGAACGCGCCCGCGCCGGAGGCGGGGCAGGGGGCGTCGGCGTAAACGCAGGCGACCTCCACTCCGGCCGTGTCGCAGGCGGCGTCGGCCTCGCAGACCTCGGTCCCGGTCACGAACTTGGACGTGCCGCAGTGGATCGCCTCGCCGTCGACGCAGCTGCTGGCCGTGCAGGGGCGATCGGCGTACACGCACTCGGCGGCGGCGTTGCCCCGGCGGCAGGTCTGGCCCTGGGCGCTGCAGTCGCGCGTCTCCCAGTTGTAGAACTCCGAACCGTCCGACAGCTTGCAGGTTTGCGCGCTGTCGCCGAGACATCGGAAGGCGCCCAGGCTGCAGTCGTCGAGAGAGCATCCCGCCGTCGCAGCCGCCGTCCAGCAGACGCAGGCGAACAACCAGAGCGGGAGGGATCCCGGCAGGCTGGATCGAGGCGGCTCGCGCATGGCGTGCCGGAGATCGTAACACCGCTCCCTGGATTGGCGCGAAGCGCGGCTGGCGTTAAGGTCGATGCCGCGCTGGTGGGCGCGACCGAATGCCCGTTTTCTTCCTTCTATGGCTGGTGGTGCTTGCATCGGGCCCCGCGGTCACCGTGAACGGCGACACGACCTGCCCAACCGCGGAAGAGGTCTCGACGCGGGTCGCGCAGCTCGTACCCGCAGTCGATACCACCGCGCCCCGGGACCTGGCGCGCATCGAGGAGGCAGGCGGCGTACTGCGCGTCAGCTTGTTGCGGCCCGACGGCGCGGTCGTCGCCACGCGCGAGCTCTCACGCACGGCGTCCTGCGCTGACCTGGCGGCGGCGGCCGCCGTCGTCGTGGCCGCCTGGGAGAGCGACATCCATCCAGAGTTCATGCCGTCCCTGGGCCCTGCCGCGCCATCGAAGGAGGTCGCGGCTGTGGTTCCGGCCGCCGTCGTGCGCACCCCGTCGAAGCTGACACCGGCGCGCGTGGTGTTCGAGGTGGGCGCCGCGCTGTCGGGCTCGCTTGCACCAGGCGGCGCCGGCGCGGCAACGGCGGCGGGCGGGTTGATCGTCGCCAGCGTGGCGTCATCGCGCCGGTCTGTCGGGCTCCGTTTGATGCTGGCGGGGAGCAGCGAACGCGAGATCCCCCTCGGGACGGGGCGCGTGCTCTGGCGACGGCTCGTCGCCGGGCTGGGACCCGACGTGCGCCTGACAGCCGCGTCGACGCCGATCGCTGTCGACCTGCACGCCGAGGCCCTGTTGTCCTCGCTTTCGGCGAGAGGCGAGGGCTTCACCGACAACCTGAACGACACCGGCGTGGACCCCGGTGTGGGCGCCGGCGTCCGCTTCGCATACGGCGGCCACACCGTCGCGCCCTGGCTCGATCTCTCGTTCGCCGGGTGGTTGCGCGGGCAGCGCGCGGTGTCGAAGCCCGATGACGCCTCGGTGCCACTACCCCGCGTCGAAGCGGCGGTCGCGCTCGGGGTCAGCGTCTTCCTCGGGAGGTGACATAGGCGGTCGGGCAGCACCGCGAAAATTGGTTGTAAGCTCCACGGCCAACGGACCACCGATGAGTCAGGCGGAGGCCATGTCTCCCGTGCGACAGCATTCGAGCGTTCCGGCTGATGGTTCGCCATCGGCCGCGGCCGCTCACCCTGCGCCGGAACCCGCCGCGGCGGCGTCGCTCGACGTCAAGACGATCTATGGCCGGCACGCCGACGACGTCGCGCGCTGGGCACGGCGGTTCGGCGGTCCACGGATCGACGTCGAGGACATCGTCCACGAGGTGTTCCTCGTCGTTCAACGGCGTTTTCACGAGTGGCGCGGCGACGCTCACGTCACGACCTGGCTTTACGAGATCACGTTCCGGGTCGTTCGCGATCGGCGCGCCCACGGGTGGTGGCGCCGGTGGTCGACGGGGTTCGTCGGTGGCGAGTCGAGTGGGCCCGGCAGCGATCTCGCCGAGCTGGCCGTCGACCAGCCAGACGCACTCGACCTGCTCCAGCGGCGCGAAGCGAACGCGGCGCTCTACGGCATTCTCGACGGGATCGACGAGAAGTACCGCACCGTGATCATCCTGTTCGAGCTCGAAGGGCTGAGCGGCGAGGAGATCGCGGCGCTCACAGGGATCTCGCTCCCGAACGTGTGGGTGCGGTTGCACCGCGCTCGGCAGAAGGTGCTGAAACGCTACTTGGCCTGGGAGGCACGGGAAAGAAGATGAGCTCGAACCAAGCCCGAGAACGCGCAACGAAGGTGGCGCCTGTCGAGCGCTGGATATCGCGCCCGGCCGGCGGCGACAAGACCGAGGATCGCCTCGCGTCGCTGATGCGCACCGCGGGGTCACCGGGTGGGCTGGGCGCGGTCGCGCGCGCGCGCGTCTGGTCGCGCTTGCGGCAGCGCCCGACCTCGCGGGCGCGGATCGCGCGCTTGCGGTGGAGCGTCGCCCTGAGCTTGCTTCTGACGAGCGGAGCCGTTCTCGGCGCGCTGTCGGCCCGTAGATGGTGGCCGGCGAAACCCGCCAGGACTGTGCCCGGATTGACCCCGGCGACGCCGCATGCGGCGCGGGGCGTGCGAGCTCTTGGGCAGCCGCGTCTGCAGCCGCCCGTGGATGACCCCGTCCCCGAAGACCCTCGGCCAGCACCGCCTGTGCGCGCGAGCGCGGCGCCGGCTGTGCGCGCAAGCGTGGCGCCGGCGGCACGCGCCAGCGCGGCGCCGCCTGTGCACGCGAGCGCGGCGCCACCCGCCGCGCAGGCGCGCGGCGAAATCGTGGTGGAGGCCGCGCCCGCTGCGCGCACCACGGGGCGGGGGCCCGAGGCAACCTCGCCGTCGCCATCCGAATTTGCCCGACCCGATCCCGTCGCACCCGGTTCCGGGGCGAGCGCACTGTCTGGCGAGACAGCGTTGCTCGGTGAGGCGCTCCTGCGGCTGCGGCAAAAGCGCGATGCCCGCGGCGCGCTGGCCGCGCTCGACGCGTATCGGGCCCGCTACCCGAACGGGACGCTCACACGCGAGGCCGAGACCGCACGCATCGACGCGCTCTTGCTGCTGGGAAGAAATGACGAGGCGCTGGCCGAGCTGGGTGCGCTGACCCTGCAGCCCGTCGGGCGCGACCAGGAGCTACGCCTGATCCGCGGCGAGCTCGCGGCGGCGACCGACTGCAAGCGTGCCGTCGTGGACTTCGATCGGATTCTGAACGAGCAAGCGACGGCGGCCGTCGTCGAACGGGCGCTCCACGGCCGCGCCGCCTGCCGCCTCCGTACGGGGGACGAGATCGGCGCCATCCGCGATCTGACCGAGTACCTGCGTCGCTTCCCCGCGGGGCGCTTCGCCCCGGAGGCGCGGCGCACCCTCGAAGCGCGGCGCGAAGAATTGTAAGGACCTGACGCCGCCGCACACGGAGAAGACATGATGACCCGGCGCTCAGCTTTCCTTCCCTCGCATCTTGCCCTCGGCTTCGCGATCGTCCTCGCGAGCGGCTGCGACAGTCGAGTCCTCATCGTCGGGAACAATCCGGACGCCACCGGCACTGCCGGCACCTCGGGCGCAGCGGGCTCGGGTCTGGGTGGGACGGCGGGCACCATGGCGACCGGAGGCACGACGGGAGGCGGCGGCTCCTCCACGTCGCCGGTGGAGGATGCAGGGGTCCCCCTCGACGCCTGGATCGCGTTCGATTCGAACGGAGGCGCTTTCAATCGCGACATCTACGTCATCCGAGCCGACGGCACGGGACGCCGACGGCTGACGACCGAATCGTCGATGGATGCGCAGCCCAGCTTTTCGCCCGATAGGACGAAGCTCGCATTCGCCTCCGATCGATTCGGGGGTGTCATGCAGATCTACGTGATGGATCTCGCAACGGGCCTCGCGACGCGCGTCACCGAACGCCCCGAAGGGGCTCACGACCCGGCGTTCACGATCGACGGGGCGCGCCTCGGCTATCGGAGTGGCGTCTTTGTGTTCACGGCCATGTTGGACGGCACCGACGAACGTCAAGTCACCGATGGCACGACTTGCTGCATGGGGGGACCGTATGGCGCCCCCGTGTTCCTCGGCGACGGTCAGTCGACGATCTACGACGACTACAACGCCATCTACTCGATCTCGGACGGAACGGTTCGGCGAACGGTCGTCATGCCCACGACGGGTGAGCAATCGCATCCCGCCCTGTCACCCGACGGGTCGACCATCGTTCTCCAGTCGACCTGCATCGGTGATAACGCCGCGCGAAGTCTCTGGACGGTGCCGGCGACGGCAACCACGAACTACAGTTGCACCGACGGGCGTCGGCTCTCGCAGCCTGGGACCGACGCCACCCATCCATCGTGGGGCCCCGACAACATGATCGTGTGGGGCTCGGTCACGGGCGGCACCAACAGCTCGAGCCCAGTTCCCAGCTCACTCGTCACCTGGCATGACGGCACCCTTCGGACGCTGACGAGCGGGAGCGCCGACGATCGCAACCCGTCATGGTCGCCCACCGGTACCGTGATCGGCATCTGGTGAGCTGGTCGCGCTCAGCGAGCTGACGCGGCCGGCGGACAACTGCCCAGTCGCCGCAAAACCCGCGCTGCACGGGGGCGCGGCTGGCGAGTATGATGCCGCATCTTCGCCGCTCGCTTGAGGCGTGGCCTCTCGTTCTCGGGACTGATGGTGGCGCTGCTGTTCGGCGCCATCGCGGTGACCGCCTGTCTGATCCCGGCCAAGGCCGACACTTACTGGCACCTGCGCGCTGGCCAGGAGATCTGGCAGACCCTGCGCGTGCCGCTCGACGAGCACTACTCATTCACGGCGGCGGGACGTCCCTGGCCCAACCACGAGTGGCTCTGGCAGGCGCTGTCGTATGGCCTCTACCGCGCCGGCGGCATGCCGCTGCTGACGGCCGGAGGCGCGGGCATCGTCGTCGGCGCCCTTGCAATCGCCTATCGATTGACCGTGGGCGCGACGGCGACCCGCTTTCTCCTGACGGTGCTGGCGGTGCCGGTGACCGTGGGCGTGTGGGCGCTGCGCCCGCAGATCGTCAGCCTGCTGTTGCTGGCGGTGCTGCTGACGCTGCTGGCCCGCGAGCGCACCCGCTGGCTGCCGCCGTTGTTCGTGCTGTGGGCCAATGTCCACGGCGGGGTGGCGCTGGGTGGCCTCGCGCTGGTCGCCGTTGCTGCGGCAGCGGTGCTGCGCGCGCGCCGGGGCGATGCCGAAGATCGACGCCGCGCCGTCGTGCTGGGCCTGCTGGTCCCGGTCTGTGCCGTCGCCACGGCGCTGACCCCGCTGGGGCTGGGCCTCTGGCGCTTCATCCTGGAGTCGATGGCGCTCTCTCGCCAGACCGGCATCGACGAATGGCAGCCGACCTATCCGACAGGTCCGATCGAAATAATGTTCTGGGTGCAGGCGGCGACGTTCCTGGTGCTGCTCTGGAAGCGAAGGCGAACGGTGGCCAGCGCACCCTGGGCCGATCAGGTGATTGTCGCCGTCGCGCTCGCCGTGCTGCCGCTCGCCTTCCGCGCGACGCGCAACGTGGCCCCGTTCGCGCTGGTCGCGCTGCCCGCCGTGGCGCGGCTGCTGGGCCCCGATTTTCGCCTGCGCGCGAAGGGGAAGGCGTCACCGAGCCCGGATCGCCCCTGGCTGAACGCTGCGATCCTGGGCTTGTTTGTCCTGTTCGGTATCAACGTCGTCGGCACCGCTTGGGGCACCCGCCATCCGCGGCTCGGTTGGCGGCCCCTGACGGCGGGCGCGCTGGCCGCAGCGCGCGCCTGCCCCGGCCCGCTGTTCAACCGGTACAACGACGGGGGCTTCCTGATCTGGTTCGCACCCGAGCGCCGGGTCTTCATCGACAGCCGCCAGGACCCGTATCCACTGCCCTTCCTGCTCGAGCATATCCGGGTCGAGCAGGGGGCGCCTCACCAGGAACTGTTCGCGCGCTGGGCGATTCGCTGCGCACTTCTGCCGGTCGACTCGCAGATCCACGAGCAATTGCGGGACGCGCGCTGGCGGCCCCTTCATCTGGACGACCAGTTTGTGGTGATGGGCCGTCCGTGACCGAAGCATGGATAATCTCGTGCCGTTCGAGATGACGGTCTGAGGCGTTGCAGAGCAAGGCCAGAGTCACATCTGCTGCCACACGCCACGCAGGTCTTCGCTCTGCGAGATGGGCCGGGTGGTGGTGCCCGTCGAGACGGCAAACGAGGTGATGCGCCCCTGGTAGTAGCTCGACTCGGCTCAGCATCACGTGGACGGGAGTGGGTGGGGGGCGATACGATCGTAGGGTGTCCCACCCATCGCTCTGGCCTGTGGGGGTTGCCACGTTGGTCCTCGCGGCTTGCGGGCCCAGGTCGCTGCCGCTGCGTGACGGCGGCGGTGCCGGCACCATCGGTACGATCGACGCGAGCAGCGCCGGCGGCGGCACCGGTGCGGTCGGCGGCAACGCCGACGCAGCTCCGCGCGAGACGGGCGACGCGCCCGCGGACGGTGGGATCTGTCCGCCGATACCGGATGCCAGCACGCGGCCCCAGTGTGCGAACGGCCTGGACGACGACAGCGACGGGCTCATCGACGCGATGGATCCCGACTGCACCACGCCTTACGACGTGGACGAGCAGCAGTTCCGCGGCGCGCCGGGTGATTTCGAGACCTGCCGGCGGGATTGCCAGTTCGACAGCAACACCGGCCAGGGAGACGATCTGTGCGACGGGCCCTTGCGGTGCGATCCGCTGGCGCCGATGCCGAGGTGTGGCAGCCCTTCGTCGCCAGCCTGCCCGGTCGTGGTGATCCAGGGTTGCCGCGATTTCTGCCTGCCGCGGACGCCCAACGGGTGCGATTGCTTCGGGTGCTGCGCGGTCGACGTCGCTGGTGCCAGGCGGACCGTGCTCATCAGCGAGGGCATCGCTTGCTCATCGGACACGCTCTCGGATCCGACCCGGTGTCCGTCGTGCACGCAGAACACCGACTGTCTCAACCTGTGCCTCCCCGGCGAGGTCTGCTTCGCGGGTGCGGCTCCCCTCGGTGGCCCGCTCGCCGAGATCGTCCCACGCTGTCCGCAGGGTCAGGTCGCGTGCGGCGCGGGCGCGATGCCGCCCTGCTTCTGCCCGCCCGGCACCTACTGCGTGACGGGCTGCTGCGTTCCCTTCCCCCCTGAGCCCTGAGGCGCGACGTCGGCTGCGGAAAATCGTAGGCGGGACCCGCTACCTCGTGTCGCGCGTAACGTGCCATTCGAGGTGACGGTCTGACGCCGCGCTCGTACCGCCGGTCTAACTGTCCTCGGC
>Ga0111539_10002173_pt1 | contig 26217 bp, 22 predicted proteins | sample RhiMethybrSRZTD1_FD_79667 | JGI IMG/M metagenome (GOLD analysis project Ga0111539, IMG submission 79667) | Populus rhizosphere microbial communities from Tennessee, USA - Rhizosphere MetaG P. TD hybrid SRZTD1 (version 2) (version 2) | ecosystem: Host-associated > Plants > Roots > Rhizosphere >...
CAGGCGCACCGTGCCGCCGTCGATCAGCGGGATGCCCCAGCGCCGGTTGAAGACGCCCATCACCGCGTCCTCCTCGACGATGCGCAGATCGCACCACAGCGCGAGCTCGAAGCCGCCCGCGACCGCATAGCCCGCGATCGCGCCCAGCACGGGCTTCGTGAGCAGCATGCGCGTCGGGCCCAGCGGCCCGTCGCCGTACGCGATCTTGCGCTTCTTCGGCCCGGCCGCGACGGCCTTGAGATCGGCGCCGGCGCAGAAGGTGCCGTTGGCGCCCCACAGCACGGCGACGCGCGTGTCCTTGTCGCGCTCGAAGGCGCGGAAGGCCTCGATCAGCGCCTTGGCGGTCGGGCGATCGACCGCGTTGCGCCGGTCCGGCCGGTCGAGAATGATAGTGGTCACCGCACCCTGTGTCTCAGACCTGACGGCCGGTCGGTCCATGATCGTGGTCTCCCCGAAGTGAGCGTGCGCTCGACGAAATGTCGCTGCGACTATACGCGTGCACGCTGTGTGGCGGCACAATGAACTTGACGCGCCGTCGCGGCGTGAGGTACCAAGAAACTTGTCCCTGCGCTGTTCGTGATGCCGGAGGGAAGTTTCAACCTCGTTAACAAAAGGGGAGCTGTGGACGAGGGTGGTGTGCAAGCCCCTCTTGAAGGGGAAGCCTAAAGCCCTCTAATTAACGGCGCCCACCTGGTGATACCAGGTTCGAAACACCACGGCACACGGCAGAGGCGGGGATTTGACTCCCTCGCTCAACGCCCCCTATACTGCGGCAATGCAAGGCATTTGGCTCATTCTCGACTCGATCATCGCGGTCCTTGCGCTCGTTCTCGGCTTCATCCTTCACAAGTGGATCAGCGAGCGAAAAATCGGCGACGCGTCGAGACAGGCCCAGCGCCTGATTCAGGAGGCGGAGCGTGACGCCGCCAACCGCCTGAAGGCCGCCGAGCTCGAGGTGAGGGAAGCCACGCTCAAGTCGCGCGCCGCGTTCGAGGAAGAGACGCGGCAGCGCGAGGGAAAGATTCAGCAGATCGAGCAGCGCGTGCTCTCGAAGGAAGAGGAGCTCGCGCGCAAGCTCGATCAGCTCGAGCGCCGGCTCAACGAGTCCGTGTCCAAGGAGCGCGACCTCACCAGCCGCGAAAGGTCCGTCACGGACAAAGAGGGCCGCCTGGCCTCCGCCCTCGACGAGCAGCGGCGCAAGCTCGAGTCGATCGCCAGCCTCACCGCCGAAGAAGCCAAGCGCCAGCTCCTGGCACAGATGGAGATCGAAGCCAAGCGCGAGGCGCAGCTGATGGGGATGCGCCTCGAAGAGGAAGCGCGCGAGACCGCGCAGGTGAAGGCGCGCGAGGTGCTCGCGACGACGATCCAGCGGCTGGCGCCGGACTACACGGTGGAGACCGCGGTCTCCGTCGTGGATCTGCCGTCCGACGACATGAAGGGGCGCATCATCGGCCGCGAGGGGCGCAACATCCGCGCGCTCGAGCTCCACACCGGCGTCGACCTCATCGTGGACGACACGCCCGAGGCGGTGCTGATCTCCGCGTACGATCCATACCGGCGCGAGATCGCGCGCCGCGCGCTCCAGGTGCTGATCGCCGACGGCCGCATCCATCCGGCCCGTATCGAGGAAGTCGTCGAGAAGATCAAGAAGGAGATGGAGCAGCACCTGAAGGAAGAGGGCGACAAGGCGTGCTTCGAGATCGGCGTGCACAACCTGCACCCCGAGCTGATCAAGCTGGTCGGCCGCATGAAGTTCCGCACGTCGTACGGCCAGAACTGCCTGCAGCACTCCAAGGAAGTCGCGTGGCTCGCCGGGATGATGGCGGCCGAGGTGAAGGCCGACGTCAAGCTCGCCAAGCGCATGGGCCTCCTGCACGACATCGGCAAGGCGCTCACGCACGAGCAGGAAGGCAGCCACCCCGAGCTCTCGCTGCAGGTGCTCACGAAGTACAACGAGTCGGCGAAGGTCATCAACGCGGCGCTCTGCGGCCACGAGAACGTCGAGCCCGAGACGATCGAGGCGGTGCTGGTCGAGGCCGCCGACGGCATCTCGGCCGCGCGCCCGGGCGCCCGCCGCAACGTGCTCGAGTCCTACATCAAGCGGCTGGCGAAGCTCGAGGAGATCGCGCTCTCGTACAAGGGCGTCGAGATGTGCTACGCGATCCAGGCCGGGCGCGAGCTGCGCGTGATGACGAAGGCCGACATCGTGTCCGATCTCGACGCGCACCAGCTTGCCAAGGACATCAGCAAGCGTATCGAGGCCGAGATGCAGTACCCCGGTCACATCAAAGTCATCGTCATCCGCGAGACACGCGCCGTCGAAGTGGCGAAGTAGTTCCCGATGAACATCCTGATGGTCGGCGACGTCTACGGCGAGCCGGGCCGGCAGGCGGTCGCGAAGCTCGTGCCGCAGCTCCGCCAGGAGCACGCGATCGACTTCGCGGTCGTCAACATCGAGAACGCCGCCGCCGGATTCGGCGTGACCCCGGCGATCGCGCGGCAGGCGTTCGAATCCGGCGCCGACGTCCTGACGTCGGGCAATCACATCTGGGACAAGCGCGAGATCGTCGAGTACATCACGAAGGAAAACTTATTGTTGCGCCCCGCGAACTTCCCGGCGGGCACGCCCGGTGTCGGGCACGTCACCCTGAAGGCCGGCCCGCACAAGGTCGCGGTGCTGAACCTGATGGGCCGGGTGTTCATGCTGCCGATCGACTGCCCGTTCCGGAAGGCCGACGAGATCCTGCCCGAGATCCGCAAGGAAACGCCGATCGTCCTGGTCGACATGCACTGCGAGGCGACGTCCGAGTCGATCGCGATGGGCTGGTATCTGGACGGCCGCGTGAGCGCGGTGGTCGGGACGCATCGCCACGTGCAGACCGCCGACGAGCGCGTGCTGCCGGGCGGCACCGCGTACATCACCGACCTCGGGCTGACCGGGCCGACGGACGGCGTGATCGGTGTCGATCGCGATCAGATCATCCATCGCTTCCTCAATCAGATGCCGATCCGGTTCGAGACCGCGAAGGGTCCCGCGGCCCTGCAGGGTGTGGTGATCGTGGTCGAGCCCGAGACCGGCCGCGCAACGTCGATTCGGCGGCTGCGCGTCGCGGCTTGACCCTCGACGGCAAGGTCGTCGCGCAGAAGGTCCTGGACGACGTGCGCGCGGGAGTCGCGCGCTTGAAGGACCGCACGGGCACGGCCCCGACCCTCGCGGTGGTGCTGGTCGGCGATTTCGCGCCGTCCAAGGTCTACGTCGCGAACAAGAAGCGCGCCGCCGACACCGTGGGCATCGCCTCCCAGGACCACGTCCATCCCGCGGGGCTCGAACGCACGGCGCTGCTGGCGCTGCTCCGAAAGCTCAACGCCGATCCCGGGGTGCACGCGATTCTGCTCCAGCTGCCGCTTCCGGCCGGGCTCGACGAGGACGAGGCGATCGAGACGATCGCGCCCGAGAAGGACGCGGATGGGCTTCACCCGGAGAACCTCGGCCGGCTGCTCGCGGGCGAGCCCGGCGTCGTGCCGTGCACGCCGGCCGGCTGCCTCGAGATCCTCGATCACTACGGCTGCGAGCTCAAGGGGGCCGAGGCGGTCGTGATCGGCCGCTCGCGCCTGGTCGGTAAGCCGCTCGCGCAGCTCCTGCTCGCGCGCCACGCGACGGTCACGACCTGCCACACGCGCACGCGCGATCTCGCCGCGCACACGCGCCGGGCCGACGTGCTCTGCGTCGCGTCCGGACGCCCGCGCACGGTGACGGGCGACATGGTCAAAGGGGGCGCCTGGGTGATCGACGTCGGGATCAACCGCCTGGAGACCGGCAAGCTCGTGGGCGACGTCGATTTCGAGAGCGTGGCGGCGCGGGCGCACGCGGTCACGCCGGTGCCCGGCGGTGTGGGCCCGATGACGATCGCGATGCTCCTGCGCAACACTCTGCGCGCGGCCGAGCGGCAGCTGGGGGCGGCATGAGCACGGGCCGCGCGGTCATGACGGTCTCCGAGCTGACGCGGCGACTGCAAGAGGTGCTCGAGGAGCGCTTCCCCGCGGTGTGGGTCGAGGGCGAGATCTCGAACTTCCGCCTGTACGGCTCGGGCCACGCCTACTTCACGCTGAAGGATGCCGACTCGCAGATTCGCGCGGTGCTCTTCAGGAATCGCGGGCGCCGCATCAAGTTCGAGCCCGCCGACGGCCTGCACGTTATGGCCTTCGGCAGCATCGAGGTGTACGCCCAGCGGGGTGAATACCAGATGGTGATCGAGCTGCTCGAGCCCAAGGGGCTCGGCGCCCTGCAGCTCGCGTTCGAGCAGCTCAAGACACGCCTGCAGGCCGAGGGACTCTTCGACCAGGCGCGCAAGCGCGAGCTGCCGCGGTTCCCGCGCAAGATCGGCATCGTGACCTCGACGAGCGGCGCAGCGATCCGGGACATCCTGCGCGTGATCGGCCGCCGCTTCGGCGAGCTCCACATCGTGATCGCGCCCTGCCGTGTGCAGGGCGACGGCGCGGCCGAGGAGATCGCTCAGGGCATTCGCGATCTGAACACGCTCGGCGACGTCGACGTCATCATCGTCGGCCGCGGCGGCGGCTCGCTCGAGGACCTGTGGGCCTTCAACGAGGAGCTCGTCGCCCGCGCGATCGTGGGCTCGAAGGTGCCGGTCGTGTCGGCCGTCGGCCACGAGGTCGACTTCACGATCGCCGACTTCGTCGCTGACCTGCGCGCGCCGACGCCGTCGGCGGCGGCCGAGCTGGTGGTGCGCGAGAAGCAAGCCGTCGTCGACAGCCTGGGTCAGCTGCGCGCGCGCCTCGAGCGCTTCGCGGCCCGGCCGCTGCGCGACCTCGAGCGACGCGTGGACGAGCTGACGGCGCGGCTGCGCCGGGCGATGCGCACCGAGCTCGGACGCGCCAATCATCGGGTGGCGCTCTCGACCCGCGCGCTGCGCGCCTCGGATCCGGTGGCGCGGGTCGCGCGCGACCGTCATCGTCTCGAGAATCTGCAATCGCGCATGCTCACGTCGCTCAGCCGCCGCCGCGATCGGGCGCGCTATGCGCTCCAGACCGCCGTCGGCCGGCTCGATTCGTTGTCGCCGCTGGCGGTGCTAGGGCGCGGCTACAGCCTCACGCGCACGGCGACGGGCGAGGTCGTGCACAGCCCCGCGCAGGTGAACGTCGGCGACGCCATTCGCGTGCTCTTGCACCGCGGCAGCCTCGATGCGCGGGTCATCGACACGAGGGAGAAGGATGACCGACCTCAAGTTTGAGGATTGCCTGGCGCGGCTCGAGCAGATCGTCGGCCGGCTCGAGACCGGCAACCTTCCGCTCGAGGAGTCGTTGAAGATCTTCGAGGAGGGCATCGGGCTGGCGCGGAGCTGCGCCCGCTACCTCGAGGACGCCGAGAAGCGCATCGAGGTGCTGGCCCGGGACGAGAGCGGCGCGCTGGGCGCGCGGCCCGTCGCCTGGGAGGCGGAGAGGGAGCAATGAGCGCCTTCGACCTCGAGGCGTACCTGCAGGAACGGCGCCTGCTGGTCGACGCCGCACTCGATCGCTTCCTGCCGAGCGAGGACATCCAGCCGCCGTCGGTGCACCGCGCGATGCGCTACAGCGTGCTGGCCGGCGGCAAGCGCCTGCGCCCGATCCTCGTGATCGCGGGCGCCGAGCTGGTCGGCGCGGCACCGGACTCGGTCATGCCGACCGCGTGCGCGCTCGAGATGATCCACACGTACTCCCTGATCCACGACGATCTGCCGGCGATGGACGACGACGACTACCGGCGCGGCCGGCTCACGAATCACAAGGTGTTCGGCGACGCCGTCGCGATCCTGGCCGGCGACGCGCTGCTGACCCTGGCCTTCCAGCTGGTCGCGCAGAACGCGGCGCTGACCTCCGTCGACGCGAAGGTGGTCTGCGACGCGGTCGCGGAGATCGCGGAGGCGGCGGGCACGCTCGGTATGGTGGGCGGTCAGGTCGTGGACATCGAGTCGGAAGGCAAGACGATCACGCCCGACCAGCTCGAGTACATTCACATCCACAAGACGGCCGCGCTCCTGCGCGCGTCGCTCTCGGTGGGCGCGCGCCTGGGCGGCGCCGACGCCGCCGCGCTGGCCGCGGTACGCGAAGCCGGGCAGAGCCTCGGCCTCGCGTTCCAGATCGTCGACGACATTCTGGACGTCGAGGGTAGTCTGGAGACACTCGGCAAGACGGCCGGCAGCGACGAACGCAAGCAGAAGGTGACCTATCCCTCGCTGCACGGCATCGACGCGTCGCGCCGCGAGGCGCGGCGACTGATAGAACGAACGAAGAGCCGGCTCAGCGTGTTCGGCGCCCGAGCGGTGCCGGTCTGCGCGCTGGCGGACTTCGTCGTGGAGAGGAAAAGCTAGTGTCGTCGATCACAGGGCTCTACGCGCGCGAGATCCTCGACTCGCGCGGCAATCCGACGGTCGAGGTGGAAGTGCAGCTCGAATCCGGTGCCTGGGGCCGCGCCGCGGTGCCCTCGGGCGCCTCGACCGGCAAGCGCGAGGCGATGGAGCTGCGCGACGGCGACGGCCAGCGCTATCGCGGCAAGGGCGTGCGCCAGGCGGTGCGCAATGTCGAGGAGACGATCGCGCCGGAGGTCGAGGGGATGGAGGCCTCCGAGCAGGCCGCGCTCGACCAGGCGCTCCTCGAGCTCGACGGGACGCCGAACAAGTCGGCGCTCGGCGCCAACGCGATCCTCGCGGTGTCGCTCGCGGTCGCACGCGCCGCGGCCGACGATGCCGGCCTGCCGCTCTACGCCTATCTCGGCGGTGTCGGCGCCCGGCTCATGCCGGTGCCGATGCTGAACGTGCTGAACGGCGGCGCGCACGCCGACAACGGGATCGACTTTCAGGAGTTCATGCTGGTGCCGACCGGCGCGGAGAACTTCTCGAGCGCGATCCGCATGGGCGCCGAGATCTTCCACACGCTGAAAGAGATCCTGCACGACAAGGGCCTCGCGACCGGCGTGGGCGACGAGGGCGGCTTCGCGCCGAACCTGGCCAGCAACACCGCCGCGCTCGATCTGTTCGTGCAGGCGGTCGAGAAGGCCGGCTACCGGCCCGGCGGCGACGTCTTCTTCGCGCTCGACGTGGCGGCCAGTGAGTTCGCCGAGCCCGGCGGGCGCTACCGGCTGCGCCGCGAGAACCTCGTGCTCTCGAGCGAGGAGATGATCCACCGCTACGAGCAGCTGCTCGACCGGTATCCAATCGTCTCGATCGAGGACGGCCTGGGCGAGGACGACGTGGCCGGCTGGGGCGCGATGACGCGCAAGCTCGGCGGCCGGGTCCAGCTGGTGGGCGACGATCTGCTCGTCACGAATCCCGCGATCATCCAGCAGGCGATCAAGAACGGCCTGGCCAACGCGGTGCTCGTGAAGGTCAACCAGGTGGGTACGCTCACCGAGACGCTCGAAGCGATCGAGCTGTCCAAGCGCGCCGGGTACGGCACCGTCATTTCCCATCGCTCGGGCGAGACCGAGGACACGTTCGTGGCCGACCTGGCCGTCGCGGTCAACGCGGGCCAGATCAAGACCGGCTCGGTCGCCCGCGGCGAGCGGACCGCGAAGTACAACCAACTGCTGCGCATCGAGGAAGAGCTGGGCCACGCCGCGTCGTGGCCGGGCCGCTCCCTCTACACCCGCATCGCGCGGTGAGGCGCCGCCCGGCCGACGTCCAGGGGCTGAGCCCGAAGCGCCTGGGCACCGTCGCCATGGTCGTGCTCGCGGTCGGCCTGTCCGTCTTCGGCGTGAAGGAATCGGTGCGCGCCTGGCAGATGCGGCGCGACATGCACGCGGTCGAGCGCGAGCTCGCCGCGCTGCGCGCCAAGCAGGCCGAGCTCACCCGTACCGTGGAGCGCCTGCGCAACGACCCGCTCTACATCGAGAAGCTCGCCCGCGAGGAGATGGGCATGGTCCGCGAGGGCGAGACCGTCCTGAAGTTCCCGTCGCAGACGACGCCGGCAGCTCCTCCGCAGCCCCCGCGCTGAGGGCCGCACGTGGACGCGCTCTGGGCCTGGCTCTGGGGCACCGGCTGGTTCTGGTTCGCGATGTTCTGGGTGGCCCTGCTCGTCAACGGCCGCGCCGCGTTCAAGCTCCTGCTCGACTGGAAGGGCATGCTCACCACGTGCCGCTTCGTCGAGCGCGCCTACGAAAGCCTCGCGAGCCTGCCCGACGAGGGGGCGCTCGAGCGCGACCAGCACGCGCCCGTCTTCGTGCACCTCGTGCCCGCGTGGCAGGAGCCCGCGATCGCGACGACTCTGCGCGCGCTGCTCGGCTCGCGCTACCCGCACGCCAAGCTGCACGTCGTCGTGGCCACGCGTGAGGAGGAAGAGCGCTCGCCGCATCCATCAATGGGCGTGTCGACCGCCGAGCTGGTTCGCCGCTTCCGTGAAGGTCTTCCGCCCTGGCAGCAGAAGATGCTCTCGCTCGTCGCGATGCCGCCAGGCGGGGGCGCGAAAGCCGCCCAGCTCAACTGGGCGCTCCGGCCCGAGGTGCTCAAGCCGCTGCTCGATCTTCGCTACGATCCCGCGCGTATCTGGATCGGGCTGAGCGACGCCGACTCGATCCCCGACCCGAATGCGTACCGCTGGATCGCCGCCGATCTCGCGCAGAACCGCGGCCGGCTCGCCTACCAGGGCGTGACGCTCTCGCTCGCCAACTTCGATCGCCTCGACGTGCGCGGGCGCGTGTGCGCCGTGCAGCAGTCGTCGATCTTCATCCGCGTCTCGATCGCGCGGCTGATCAACGAGCGCCGGCGCATCGACGCGTTCGCGCGCCTGCAGGCGCGGGCGCCGCGCGTGGCTCGCGTGCTCCGGCCGGTCTTCGAGCTGTGCTTCCGGCGCTCGCAGATCTGCCTCGGCCACAACCAGTTCGTGCGGCTCGACGTCATGCAGAGTCTCGGAGGCTTCCCGACCTCGGGGGCCACGGAGGACTCGACGCTCGGCTACGCGCTCGGCGCCCGCGGCGTGCTGATGGCCGCGATGCCGATGCTGGAGCTGGTCGACATGCCGGAGACCAACGCCGGCATGGTTCGGCAGAACGCGCGCTGGTACAAGGGCGTGCTCGACGACATCGCGTTCCTCACCGGCGTGTGGCGGGTGCGGCCGACCGCGTACAACTTCGCGCAGCTCGCCCGGCACGTCGGCAACAAGGTGATCGAGTGGCCCATCGCCGCCGTCGTCTATCCGGTACTCGGCTTTCTCGGCTGGCACCTCGCGTATCGATTCTCGTATCACCCCGTGTGGTTCCTGCTCGGGGTGGCGTTTCCCTCGATCTCGCTCGGGCTCACGATCTGGGTCGGCGGCATCGTCACCCAGGACATGATCGAGAGCCTCACCCCGCACTTTCCGCGCCGGGTCGACGTCGCCCGCACGACCTTGAAGGCGAAGTTCTGGGGGATCTTCCGCTGCCAGACCTACTGGCTCCTGGCCACGCGCGGCGCCTGGCGCGTGCTGTGGGCGATCGCGCGCAGCGGCCGATTCGAGCCGGCGAAGACCGATCGCGTCGTTCGCCGGAGCTGATCAACCGCCCCCGGGCGGGGCCGAGGGACGCGCACGTACAATGGACTCATGCGCTCTCCGGTGGTCGCCACACTGACCGATCCCGCGATCTATCCGCACTTCGTTGATCGTGTCGAGCTGATCGAGACGCACATCTCCTGGGTGTTTCTGGCCGGCGAGCGTGTCTACAAGGTGAAGAAGCCCGTGGACCTGGGCTTTCTGGACTTCACGACGCTCGAGCGGCGCCGCTTCTTCTGCGAGGAGGAGGTTCGCCTCAACCGGCGCCTGACCCACGACGTCTACCTCGGCGTCGTCGAGTTGAACGGGCACGACGCGATACGATTCGGCGGCGCGGGGCCGACGGTCGAAGTTGCCGTCATGATGAGGCGCCTGCCGCACGATCGGATGCTGGACGAGCTGGTGCGCCGGGATGCCGCCGACCCGGCGCTCGTCGAAGAGCTCGGCCGGATCATCGCACGCTTTCACGCCGCGGCGCCGACCGGCGGAGAGATCGACGAGCTCGGCGGCCTCGCAACCGTGAGCGCCAACTGGAGCGAGAACTTCGCACAGACGGCGAAGCTTCCAGCCGAGGTCTTGCCCGAGGAGTGGCGGCGCACTCTACAGACCTGGGTTGAAACCTTCATGGCGCGCGAGGCGCCGCGCTTCGCGGCGCGGGTGGCGGCGGGCCGCAGCCGCGATTGCCACGGAGATCTGCAGGCGCAGCACGTCTGCTGTACGGAGCAGATCCAGATCTTCGACTGCATCGAGTTCAATCATCGGTTCCGCTACGGCGACGTCGCCGGTGAGATCGCGTTCCTCGCCATGGACCTTGATCGGCTCGGTCGTCCCGATCTGGCGCTGCGGTTCTTCAACGCTTACCTGGACGCGAGCGGCGATTACGACGCCGTCCCGCTGCTCGATTTCTATCGCGCCTATCGCGCGTTCGTCCGCGGCAAGGTCCTGAGCTTCCAGATCGCCGAGCGCCCTGAAACGGTCGCCAAAGCCCGCGACCGATTCGCCCTCGCCGTGCGATATACCGAGCGCCGGGGCCGGCCACGGCTCTTGATCACGACCGGCGTGATCGGCTCTGGCAAGAGCACGGTGGCCAGACGCGTCGCGGCGCGCCTGGGCGCGATCGTCGTGAGGACCGACGCCGTGCGTAAGCGGCTGGCCGGCCTCGCGCTCGGCGAGCGCCGGCAGGTCGGTTTCGGAGAGGGCCTCTATGGCCCCGAGATGGCGGCGCGCACATACGCGGAAGCGATGTCCGTGGCCGCGAAGATGCTCGACGCCGGCTGGCCGGTCATCGTCGACGGCGCGTTCTCGTCGGCCGCCCAGCGCGGCCTGGCGCGCGACGCCGCGACGCGCGCCGGCGCCGACTTCGCGGTGCTCTGGTGCGACGCACCCGATCCGGTGCTCGCCGAGCGGCTGCGACGACGCGCCCACGACCCCGAGGAGGTGTCCGACGCGGGAGTCGATCTGCTGGCGGAGCACCGCGCGCACTATGAGGCGCCGGCCCGTGAGTCTACCGTGATCCGGATCGATACGACGGCGGGCGCCGACCGCGCCGCCGAGAAAGCGGTGGACGAGCTATGCCGGTGAACACGCTGGACAGGGCAGACCGACGCCTCGCGCGGCGGCTCGTGCTCGACGAGCTGTTCGACCTGTCGCTGTACCAGAGCCTGCGCCGGCTGGCGCCGCCTTACTTACAGACTATTCTCGACCGGCTGATCCCGATCGAGGCGCAGCACTTCAATTTCTGGCAAGAGTTCTTCGGCCTGCACATCGAGCGGCTGGACCTCGGGCGGCGGCTGAAGCTCCAGCTGATCCTGCTGGTCTGTCGGGTGTTCGGCGCGCCGGGCATTCATCTCGTGCTGGAAGCCATCGAGGTCTACGGCGTGCGGAAATATCTGAGGGTCTGGAGCACGTACGGCGACAGCCCGCGCGGAGCGGCCGTGCGCGGGATTCTCGAGGACGAGTTCAAGCACGAGGACGCCGTGGTGACCAGCACGACCGGGCTTCAGCTGAGCCCGGAGCGGGTGCGCAACATCTTCCTCGGCTTGAACGACGGGCTCATCGAGATCCTCGGCGCGGTCAGCGGCTTCTTCGCCGCGCTCGGAAACGCCACGGCCGTGCTCATGGCCTCGATCACGGTGGCCGTGGCAGGAGCGCTCTCCATGGCGGCGGGGGCCTGGGCCGCGGTGGATTCGGAAACGGAGATCCGGGCGACCGAGGCCGCGCGACGCCGCTTCCTGGGAGAGCCCGATCGGCAGGAAGAAACCAGCGAGAGCCCGCTGCGCTCGGCGCTCGTCGTCGGGACGAGCTACTTCGCCGGCGCGCTTGTGCCGGTGCTTCCCGTGCTGGCGGGGGCGACGACGGTCTTGCCGTCCGCGCTCACTGCAGGAAGCATGATCGTCGTGGTGTCGATGCTCCTGTCTTTCCTGTCCGGGATGGAAATGAAACGGCGGGTGGTGGCGAACCTCGTGACCATCACATCGGCCGTCGCGATCACGTTCGTCATCGGTCTTCTGGTGAAGCGTATCTGGGGCATTTCCGCGTAGAGTTGGCTGCCGTTGCCTCCGTCGACGCGGAGGCTGGCGCGTCGAGGACTACAGCAGGCCGAGCTTCAGCTTCGCGGCGTCGGACATTCGGCAAGAGTCCCAGGGCGGATCGAACGTGATCTCGACCTTGGCGTCGGTGACGCCCGAGACCGACCGGACCGCGCGCTCGACTTCGGCCGGAAGCTCTTGAGCCGCGGGACAGTTGGGCGCGGTCAATGTCATGCGGACGTCGACAGCTCCGTCCGGCGCTACGCTGATCCCGTAGATCAGCCCGAGCTCGTAAATGTCGACCGGAATCTCGGGGTCGTAGCAGCGGTGCAGGGCCTGGATCACGTCGCGCTCGATCGCGGTAGGGTCAGCCATCTTTACGTTCCTCGCATTACTCTGTTGACACCGGCTCGGCGGCCCCGCTCAACGCGGCCCGCAAGGTGTGCCACGGAAGGACGGCGCACTTGATGCGGCTCGGGAACTCTCGAACTCCGGCGAACACGACCAGCTTGCCGACGCCATCGACGGCGCCGTCGCCGGGCGATGCGGTGTCGGACGTGAGCATGGCGTGGACGCGCTGAAACAAGGCCTCGGCTTCGTCCACACGCTTGCCGATCACGCCGGCCGTCATCATCGAGGCCGACGCCTTGGAGATGGCGCAGCCCTTGCCCTGGAAGGCGGCGTCCTTGATCACGCCGTCTTCCACGTTCAGATAGAGCTTCATCTGGTCGCCGCAGAGCGGGTTGTAGCCCTCGGCCGTGCGGTTGGCGCCCTCCAGCACGCGGAAGTTCCGCGGCTTCCGGTTGTGGTCGAGGATCACCTGCTGATAGAGCTCGCGCAGCTCACTCATCCGCCGATGATCTCCCGCGCCGTGCGCACGGCGGTCGCCAAGGTTTCGAGCTCGGCCGGCGTGTTGTAGAGACCGAGCGACGCTCGCACGGTCGCCGGCACGCCGAAGCGGGCCATGACCGGCATCGCGCAGTGGTGACCCGCGCGCACGGCCACGCCCTCGTGGTCGAGTATCGTGCCGACGTCGTGCGGGTGGACTCCATCGAGCACGAACGAGAGCACCGCGGCCTTGCGGCGCGCCGTCCCGATGAGACGAACGCCCGGCACGGCCTGGAGGAGCTCGGTCCCGTACTCGAGGAGCTCGTGCTCCCAGGCCGCGATGCGGTCGAGGCCGAGGCCGGCCATGTAGTCCAGCGCCGTCGCCAGGCCGATCGCGCCCGCGATGTGCGGGGTGCCGGCCTCGAACTTGTACGGCAGATCGTTGTAGATGGTCTTCTCGAACGTGACCAGCTTGATCATGTCGCCGCCGCCCTGGTAGGGCGGCATCCGCTCGAGCCGCGACTCCTTGCCGTAGAGCACGCCGATGCCCGTCGGGCCGTACGTCTTGTGGCCGGAGAAGACGAAGAAGTCGCAGTCGAGCGCCTGGACGTCGACCGCCTGGTGGGGCGCCGCCTGCGCGCCGTCGACCAGCACCGGGATGTTCTCTCGATGCGCGAGCCGAATGATCTCCACGATCGGCGTGATCGTCCCCAGTGCGTTCGACACCTGCGTGATCGCCACCAGGCGCGTCCGAGAACCGAGCAGCCGAGCGTACTCGTCCATGATGAGGTCGCCGCGGTCGTCGACGGGCACCACCTTGAGACGGGCGCCCTTCTCCTCGCACAGCATCTGCCACGGCACGATGTTGGCGTGATGCTCGATCGCGGAGATCACGATCTCGTCGCCCGCGCCGACGGCCGTGCGGCCGAAGCTCGCCGCCACGAGGTTGATCGCTTCGGTGGCCTGGCGCACGAACACGATCTCGTGCGGCGAGGCCGCGTTCAGATGGCGCTGGATGCGGCGGCGCGCGCTCTCGTAGGCGTCGGTGGCGCGCTCGCTGAGCAGGTGCACGCCTCGATGGATGTTGGCGTTGTCTCGCGTGTAGTACGCGGTCAACGCGTCGATCACCGCTTGCGGCTTCTGGGTGGTCGCGGCGTTGTCCAGATAGACCAGGGGCTTACCGTGGACCTGCTGATGCAGGGCCGGGAAATCCTGGCGGATGCGTTCGACGTCCCAGCCGGTGGTGTCGGGCGCTCGCGAGGGGCGAGTGATCGTGCTCATCGCATCTCCTTGCTATCGGTACCGAGCCGGGCCTCGAGGGCGCGATCGAGATAGCCCCGGATCGGCTCCACGGCGATCCGATCGACCACTTCGCGCACGAACCCGAGCGTCAGCAGTCGTCGAGCCGCGCGCTCGTTCAGGCCGCGGCTTCTCAGATAGAAGATCGCTTCCGGCGCCAGCTGCCCCTCGGCGGCGCCGTGAGTGCACTTGACGTCGTCGGCGAAGATCTCGAGCCGAGGCTTGCTGTCGACCTCGACGCCGTCGGAGAGCAGCAGATGCTTGTTGGTCTGCGCGGCGTCGGTCTTTTGCGCATTGGGCCTGACGATGACCCGTCCGTCGAAGACGGCGCGGGCCGAGCCGTCGAGCACGCCCTTGTAGAGCTGCCGGCTCGAGCAGCGCGGCACCGCATGGTCGACGGTGACGTGATGGTCGACGTGTTGGCGACCGTCCGTGACGTAGAGGCCGGCCAGCGAGGCGCGACCGCCTTCGCCGCCGAACCGCACACCAAGAGTCGTGCGGGCAAGCCGTGCGCCGAAGGTCGCCCCACAGGTCGAGAATGCGCTGTCGCGCTCGAGGTCGGCGTGGATCGTCGCCATATGAAACGCCGACGCGCCCTGCTCCTGCACTACGTAGTGGTCCACCGACGCCCCGGGACCAACTGCGATCTCGCTGACCGCGTTGACGAAGTACGCCTGATCGGTGAGGCCGACGTAGCGCTCGACGACGGTGAAGCGGCTGTGAGGGCCGGCGACGACCAGAAGGCGCGGCTGAGTCATCACACCCGGCCTGGTCGTCAGGAGCACGAGCTCGATCGGCGCCTCGATCACGGTCTCGGCGGGCACGTGCAGGAGGACGCCGTCCTCCAGGAGTGCCGTGCTCAGTGCTGCAAAGACGTTGTCGTCCCAGCGGGCATGTTTCGCCAGATGCCGCTCGAGGAGCTGCTCGTCGTCGTGGCTTATCGCCTCGGCGAAGCTCGAGAGCCGGGCGCCGCCGGGCAAGCTCTGCGCGGACGAATGCTCGCGCGCGTAGCGCCCGTCCAGGAACACCAGGCGGGGCGCGGCATTTGGACCGAACGGCCGAGGAACGGCCTCGCGGGATACAGGGGAGGAAGCGACCGAATCGATCGCGCGGAACGGCGTGGCCGCGAGGGTCGCGAGGTTCGTGTAGCGCCAGTCCTCGTCGCGCGTGGTCGGGAAGCCGCGCTCCACGAAGCGCTCCATGGCGGCGCGCCGCAGCTCGGCCAGCCATGCGGGCGTGCGCGTCGAGCTTCGGCGCTCGAGCCTCTCGAACTCCGCGAGGTAGCGATTGGTCCCGGCGATTGCCGTGCTCATGGGCGTCGCCTACGCGGCCGGCTGGACGGGCGCCGGCTGCTCCTTGATCCAGTCGTAGCCCTTGCGCTCGAGCTCGAGCGCCAGCTCCTTGCCTGCCGACTTCACGATGCGTCCGTCGAAGAGGACGTGGACACGGTCGGGCTCGACATAGTTCAGGATGCGCTGGTAGTGCGTCACCAGAATGATGGCGTTGTCCGTGCGCCGCAGGTGGTTCACACCCTGCGCTACGATCTTCAGCGCGTCGATGTCGAGGCCGGAATCGGTCTCGTCGAGGATGGCGAGCTTCGGCTCGAGCACGGCCATCTGGAGAATCTCGTTGCGCTTCTTCTCGCCGCCGGAGAAGCCCTCGTTGACCGGCCGGCTGAGGAAGCTTCGGTCCATGTCGACCAGTGAGAGCTTCTTCTCGAGCAGCTCGAGCATCTCCATGGCGTCCAGCTCCTCTTGCCCGCGCGCCGCCCGCATCTCGTTGATCGCCGCTTTCAGAAAGGCGGCGTTGCTCACGCCGGCGATCTCGATCGGGTACTGGAAGGCAAGGAACAGGCCGGCTCGGGCGCGCTCTTCGGGCGGCATGGCGAGAAGATCGCGGCCGAGATACGTCACCTCGCCACCCGTGACCGTGTAGGCCGGGTGTCCGGCGAGCGCCTGGGCCAAGGTACTCTTGCCCGAGCCGTTCGGCCCCATGACGGCGTGGACCTCGCCGGCGCGCACCTCCAGATTCAAGCTCCGGAGAATCGTCTTGCCATCGACTCCAACGGACAGGTTTCGAACACTCAGCATCAGCCGATGCTCCCTTCCAGGCTCACGCCGAGCAGCTTGGTGGCTTCCACTGCGAATTCCATCGGCAGGTTCTTGAACACTTCCTTGCAGAACCCGTTGACGATCATCGACACCGCGTTCTCGGTCGAGAGCCCGCGCTGCTTGCAGTAGAAAAGCTGCTCGTCGCTGATCTTGGAGGTCGACGCCTCGTGCTCGGCCACTGACGAGGCGTTGCCGACCTCGATGTAGGGGAACGTGTGCGCGCCGCATCGGTCACCGAGCAGCAGCGAGTCGCACTGCGTGTAATTGCGCGCGTTGGCGGCGCGCGGCGAGATCCGCACGAGCCCGCGGTAGGTGTTGTTGCCACGGCCCGCCGAGATCCCCTTCGAGATGATCGTGCTGCGGGTGTTCTTGCCGATGTGCAGCATCTTCGTCCCGGTGTCCGCCTGCTGGCGGTTAGCGGTCAGCGCCACCGAGTAGAACTCGCCGACCGAATCGTCGCCTTGCAGGATCACGCTCGGGTACTTCCATGTGATCGCCGAGCCCGTTTCCACCTGAGTCCACGAGATGCGCGCCGCGCGACCGGCGCACTTGCCGCGCTTGGTGACGAAGTTGAAGATCCCACCGCGGCCCTCGGCGTCGCCGGCGTACCAATTCTGAACGGTGGAGTACTTGATCTGCGCGCGTTCGTGCGCGATCAGCTCGACGACCGCGGCGTGCAGCTGATTCTCGTCGCGCATCGGCGCGGTGCAGCCCTCCAGATAGCTGACGTAGCTGCCCTCTTCGGCGACGATCAAGGTGCGCTCGAACTGGCCCGATTTCGCCGCGTTGATACGGAAGTAGGTCGAGAGCTCCATCGGACAGCGCACGCCCTTCGGGATGTAGCAGAACGAGCCGTCGGTAAAGACGGCGGAGTTCAGCGCCGCGTAGAAGTTGTCGGTGTAGGGCACTACCGAGCCGAGGTACTTCTGCACGAGCTCCGGGTGGTTCTGCACGGCTTCGGAGAACGAGCCGAAGATGATACCGAGCTCGGCGAGCTTGTCCTTGAACGTCGTCGCCACGGAGACGCTGTCGAAGACCGCGTCGACGGCGACGCCGGCGAGGAGCTGCCGCTCAGCGAGAGGAACCCCGAGCTTCTCGAACGTCTCGAGCAGCTTGGGATCGACCTCGTCAAGGCTCGCAGGCCCCTCGCCCTGCCGCTTGGGAGCCGAGTAGTAAACGATCTTCTGGTAGTCGATGGGCGGGTAGGTGACGTTCGCCCACTTCGGCTCGCCGGCCGCGCGCTCCAGCTTGCTCCAGTGGCGATAGGCTTTGAGCCGCCACTGCAGCATGAACTCGGGCTCCGCCTTCTTGGCCGAGATCGCCCGGATGACGTCCTCGTTCAAGCCCGGCGGCAGCGTGTCGGCCTCGATGTCGCTCACGAACCCCCACTTGTAGTCGCGGTTCGCCAGCGCCTCGAGCGTCTTCTGCGATGTGCTCATCAAGACCTCCACCCCAAGGCTATACCCGTATCTATATCCGATCAAATCGGTCGCCAATATATTTGGACCCCAGCGGCTACGGCGGATGATCAGTCAGAATAGGCCAGATAAATTGCTCATTTGCGAAGCAGATAGCTCACCCTCGAGGCACTCGGCGCAGCGACCGGATGCGGTCCTGACGGAGTCCTGACGGAACTGTGGACGGGGGGCTGGTGTGGCTCGGTACCCTGGAATTGCCGGAAAAACGCTGCACCGGTTGAAGAGGAGAAGGTGATGGCGACCAAGACTCTGGAAGAGACGCCACGCGCCCTGGTCGCGCGGGGCAAGGCCACGATCGGCGGGCGCTTCGAGCGGAGCGCCCGATGAGCGCCGGGGCGCTCGCGATCCTGGTCGGCGGCGGCCCCGCGCCGGGCATCAACGCCGTCATCGCGGCGGCGACGATCGAGGCGCGCAATCGCGGACTCGTGGTCCTCGGCTGCCACGACGGCTATCAGTGGCTGATGAACAAGGACACGAGCCATGTGCAGGAGCTCGAGATCGCTTCGCTCTCGCGCATCCACTTCGAGGGCGGCTCGCTGCTTCGCACGTCCCGCGCGAACCCGGCGCGCTCCGCCGAAACGCTCCGGAACGTCGCCGACTCGCTGGAACAGCTCGGCGCGTCGTACCTGCTGACCATCGGCGGCGACGACACTGCTTCCGGCGCCGCAGCGGTAGCACGGGTGCTGGGTGGGAAGCTGAAGGTCGCTCACGTGCCAAAGACGATCGACAACGACCTGCCGCTGCCGCCCGGCGTGCCGACGTTCGGCTACACGACCGCGGTCGACGTGGGCAAAGACCTCGTGCGCAATCTCATGAAGGACGCGGCGACGACGGACAAGTGGTTCTTCGTCACGATCATGGGGCGCCACGCCGGCCATCTCGCGCTCGGTATCGGTAGCGCTTCGGGCGCGACCCTTACCGTCATCGGCGAGGAGTTTCCGCCCGGCCCCGTCAGCCTCGACCAGATCGCCGACATCCTCGAAGGCGCGATCATCAAGCGGCGCGCCGGCGGACGCGAGCACGGCGTGGCGCTGCTCGCCGAGGGGCTCATCGAGCGGCTGGATCCCGCCACCCTGAGCCAGGTCGAGCGCGATCCGTATGGCAACGTCCGGCTTGCGGAGCTCGAGCTGTCGCGCCTGCTCAAGGAGCGCGTGGCGTCGAGCTTGAAGGCGCGCGGGGTCGGCATCAGCATCGTCGCGAAGGACATCGGCTACGAGCTGCGGTGCGCTCCGCCCGGCGGCTTCGACATCCACTACTGTCGGGGCCTCGGCTACTGGGCGACCCGCTTTCTGCTCGAAGGCGGCACCGACGCGATGGTGACGATGCAAGGCGATACGTTCGTGCCGGTCCCGTTCCGCGAGCTCATCGACGCCAAGAACGGACGCTTTCGCGTGCGTCACGTCGACGTGAAATCGGCCGCGTACCAGATGCTCGCGGCCTACATGATTCGGCTCACGCGCGCGGATCTGGACGATCCCGAGCAGGTGAAGGCGCTCGCCCAGGCCGGCGCACTCGACGAGGCGACCCTGGTCAAGCGGTTCGCCGACGTCGCGGCGCCGGGCCGTCACGGCGTCTAACCCGCGCCGGTTGAGGGGGTTGCGGGGCGGGTGGTCGCGCCGCGCCTTGACTTCGTCGTGCCTCGGCGTTAATCGTCGCGCAAGTCCCATTCGCGGGCTCCCCCGGGCCCGCGCTCAGTGACGAGCAGGGACAGGGCGAGACGCCGGGGCTCATCGAAGAGGGAGGCGCAGCGATGCCGCACTATCTCAGCGATGCCGAGCTCAAGCGCACTGCACCAGCCGAAATCGCGGCGTTCCGCGGGCCGATTCCGACCCAGATCGTCTCGAACGGCGAATACAACCCACTGCCGCAGACGCCGGATCAGCGCAAGGTCGAGGCCCGCGTAACCCAGCTCGCGAGCAACCTGGCGCCCAAGCACGGTCTGAGTCGGCGGAAGTTCCTGGCCACGAGCGCGGGCATGGCCGCCGCGTTCATCGCCATGAACGAGGTGTTCGGCCAGGTGTTCGAGGTGAGCCGCGCCGAGGCCGCCACGCCCGGCGTCGCCGACATGCGCGCCCAGGCGCTCTCCGGCCAGTACATCGTGGACTGCCAGACACATTTCGTCCGCGACGACTTCAAGCAGGAGGGGCTGCTCGATCTCGCCAAGTACGCCAAGACGAACTGGAATCCGAAGCTCTGGGGCGAGAGCAAGCTGGAGCGCTACAAGTTCGAGAACTATGTGAAGGAGATCTTCGTCGACAGCGACACGAAGGTGGCGCTGCTCTCGGGTGCACCGTTCGACGATTCGAGCTGGGATCTCTTGAGCAACGACCAGATCATCGCCGCCCGCACGTCGATCAACAAGTTCGCCGGCTCGCGCCGCCTGCTCGGCCATTCCGTGTTCACGCCGAAGCGGGACGGATGGATGGAGCAGGTCGACCGCGCGATCTCGACGCTCAAGCCGGACAGCTGGAAGGGCTACACGATCGGTGATCCGCTGTTCCCGTCCAAGCTCGAATCGTTCTGGTGGCTCGACGACGAGAAGCTCGTCTACCCGTTCTACGAGAAGGCCGTGAAGGCGAACATCAACACGATCTGCATCCACAAGGGCCTGCTCCCGGCGGATTACGAGACCTCGTGGCCGAAGGTGTGGGAGTACGCGACGGTACGAGACCTGGGCAAGGCTGCCAAGGACTGGCCGAAGCTCAACTTCATGATCTATCACGGCGCGCTCCGCAATTTCCTGGAGACGCCCGACGCGGCGCTGGCGGACTTCGAGAAGACCGGGAAGATCAAGTGGGCCAGCGACCTGGCCGAGATCCCGGCCAAGTTCGGCGTGAAGAACGTCTACGGTGAGGTGGGCACCGCGTTCGCGACGGCCGCCGTGGCCAACCCGCGCTTCGCCGCGGCCTTCATCGGAACGTTGATCAAGGGCCTTGGCTCCGACCACGTCATCTGGGGCACGGACTCACTCTGGTACGGCTCGCCCCAGTGGCAGATCGAGGCGATGCGCCGCCTCGAGATCCCCGAGGACATGCAGAAGAAGCACGGCTTCAAGCCGCTCGGCGGGCCGGACGGCCCGGTGAAGCGCGCGATCTTCTCGGGCAATGCGTCGCGGATCTACGGCCTCAAGCCCAAGGTCGCGCAGCACGGCATCACGACGGACAAGATCGCCGCGATGAAGGCGGAGTATCTGGCCGCCGGCGGCGAGCGGACCAACGCGCGGTACGGCTACGTGGCGCGCTCGGCGCGGGCGTAATCGCGCTGCCGGGTTGACACGCCTGGTGGGGTCGGGTACGCTGCGTGGGTCATCGCGGGGTGGAGCAGCCCGGTAGCTCGTTGGGCTCATAACCCAAAGGTCGCTGGTTCAAATCCAGCCCCCGCAACCACGCAAGTCCTCAGAAAGCAAAGAGGCCGGCCGAGCTCATCGGCCGGCCTCTTTGGCGTCTATGAAAGAACTATGAAGTTTTCCGACCCGACCCGCGCCATCACGCCGGTCGGCTGGCGCTCCCTTGGAGTCGTTGGGTGGCGTCCTTCGTGGGACATCGCGGGGTCTGACTTCAGCGCCAGACGTTCGGAGTAGGCGTCCCCGTCGACCAGCGTCTGCGTCGACAGACTGTAGCCGAGCTTCCCGGCCTGTGGCTCAGGCCTCTTCGCCGCCCCCCGTAATCAGCTCGCCGGTCGACGGAGCGCTCCGGGACCAGGAGGCGGTCAGGGAAGCGCCTGTCACCGCAAAAAGGCTGCGCCTGCGCACCGATCATCCCCGGTCGCGTGAGCCGGCGCTGGCGATATCGAGACGAAAAAGGGCTGCGTTCATGCTATGTTAGCGGGCCGACTCCAGTGGTTGGCGGGGTGCAGGAATGCTGCGCAAGCTCATATCGATTAAAAATCTCGGCCGCTTCCTCAGCTACAGCGCCGGGGGCGATGTCGGGCTCAGGCGGTACAACTTGCTGTTCGCGGAGAACGGCCGCGGCAAGACGACCCTGTGCGCGGTCTTCCGCTCGCTCCACAGCGGCGATGCTGCAATCATCCGGGGCCGCAAGACGCTCGGCGCTACCGGAGCGCCCGAGGTCAAGATCCTCCTCGCCAACGGCGAGACGGCCGTTTTCGCGAACGGCGCTTGGAACCAGTTGCTCCCGAGCTTCGCGATCTTCGACTCGACGTTCATCTCCGAGAACGTTTACTCGGGCGATGCGGTCGAGATCGATCACCGAAAGCAGCTGTACGGCGTCATCGTGGGGAAAGTCGGCGCGGATCTCGCACGCCGCATCGACGAAGTGGACGACCTCAGCCGTCAGAAGGCGACCGAGATCCGCGAGAAGCGGGCCGCCGTGCAGGGGCTCGCACAGGGTCTGACGCCGGATGCGTTCGTGGCGCTGCCGCAAGACCCGGCGATCGAGGAGAAGATCGCCGCCAAGGAGACCGAGCTCGCGGCTCTGCGCCAAGCCGAGCAGATCAAGCAGCGCGCCGGCCTGACGACAATCGCACTGCCTATGCTGCCGGACGGCATAGAGACGCTACTGGCCCGGACGCTCGACGGTGTGTCTGCCGATGCGGCCGCGCGTGTCGAGGCTCAGATCCAGAAACATGAAATGTATGACCGTATGTCGGCGGGGTGGCTCGAGACTGGTGTACGGCACATCCGCCATGACGACTGTCCGTTCTGCGGGCAGGGGCTCGCTGGTGTCGACCTGATCAAAGCCTACCAGGCATATTTCAGTAAGGAGTATGACGGTCTCCGCCAGTCCGTGCTCGCACTCCGGCAGCAGGTCGACACCGCGCTGGGTGACCGGGCAATCGGTGTGATCGAGCGGACCCTCGATCAAAACGCGGCGACATCCGAATTCTGGATCGGCTACTGCCCGATCACGGCTCCAGTGATGCCGGAGGGGACGGCCGATGTGCTCCGCGCGCTGCGCGACGCGGCATTCGCGCTGCTGGACCGCAAGGCCGGCGCGCCGCTCGAGGCCATGATCCCGGATGCGGCGTTCACTGCCGCCGCGGCCAGGGTCGCTGAGCTGCGCGAGGCGGCCGGCGCTTACAACGCCGCTGTGGCCGGCGCCAATGCGGTCATCGACGCGAAGAAGGCGGCCACACAAGCGGCCGAGGCGCGGACCCTGCAGAGCGAGCTGAACACGCTGCGCGCGGTTAAGGCGCGACACGAGCCGCCCGGCGCCACCGCGTGCAAGGATCTCAAGACGGCGCTCGCCGAGAAAGACGCGCTTGATCACGAGAAGGAGACCGTCAAGAGAAAGCTGGATGACTACGCCAAAGACGTGATGGTGCAGTACGAAAAGACCATCAACCGGCTGCTGACCGATTTCCAGGCGGGCTTCCGCATCACCGGTACTTCGCAGAGCTATGCCGGCGGCACCGTGAGCTCCAGTTACAGGCTGGTGATCAACGACACCGCCTTTGATCTTGGCAACGCGGGAACCGCGCTCGACACTCCGAGCTTCCGCAATACGCTCAGCTCCGGGGACAAGAGCACGCTCGCGCTGGCTTTCTTTCTCGCCCAACTCGAGCACGACGCGGAGAAAGGCGCCCGCATCGTCGTGTTCGATGATCCGTTCAACAGCCAGGATAGCTTCCGCAGGGATTGCACGATCCAAAGGATCAAGCGCTGCGGGACAGCGTGCGCGCAGGTTATCGTGCTTTCCCACGATCCGGATTTTATCAAGCGCATCTGGGACCGGCTCGATCCTGCCGAGCGCAAGTGCCTGAAGCTCACTCGCGTCGGTGTCCGCGACACCAATATCGTCGAGCTGGACATTGAGGAGGCGACGCAGGCGGCGTACCTTGCGCAACGCAGGGTGCTGCTCGATTATTTCCACGAGAACAAGGGCGACCCGCGCGACGTCGTTCAGAAGATCCGAACGGTCCTGGAGAGTTGGTGCAAGTTCGTCGGCGCCGGCCTGATTGCCGACAAGGACACGCTCGGCGTGATCGTCGACAAGATTCGGGATGCGGGGTCAGGGCATCAGCTCTACCAGCTGGCCGAGACCCTTGAGGATCTCAACGAGTACACGAGGCGCTACCACCACGGCCACAATCCGAACGCGGCGACCGAGCCGATCAGCGACACGGAACTCCAGGGCAAGGTCGGACTGACCCTTGAGCTGACCGGTGGGGCGTGAGCGTGGAATCTACTCCGGCGAGCCGGCCGCAAGTCGGGTCTTAGCCGTATGAGCGCGAGCTAAAAGCTATGGCCGTCCAGAACTACACGATCGAGGTTCAAGCGGATTTCATCGAGCGACAGGCCAAGGCGAAGCCTGTCCAGGCCGTCGCGGAATTGATTTGGAACGGCCTGGATGCCGATGCGACCAGGGTCGACGTGCGGCTCGAGCATGGCGCGTTGGGGGTCACGACGATCGTGGTCACCGACAACGGTCACGGCATCCCGTTCGCCGATGCCCCGAAGCTGTTTACTCGCCTCGGCGGATCATGGAAAGTCCCGGGTGGCCATACTAAGACAAAGAATAGGATCCTACATGGCTACGAAGGCCGGGGCCGGTTCAAGGCCTTCGCTCTGGGGCGCGTGGCGGACTGGCGCGTGACCTACCAGACCGCCGAAGGCGGGCTCAAGGCATACGAAATCAGCATACTTGAAGACAACATCCGTGAGGTTCGAATCACGGATGAGAAGGACGTTCCGGCGGGAACGCCGGGCGTAGAGGTTTCGGTAACTGAGCTTCACCGTGATTTTCGGTCTCTCGCTCCCGACGTCGCTGTCCAGGAACTCTCGGAGATGCTAGCGCTCTACCTCAAGGACTACCGGGATGTCTCAGTGTTTTACGAGAGCCAACGTGTGGATCCGGCCGCCGTCATCGCCGCTTCACGCAGCGTAGCTCTGACGGATATCGACGATGACGGCACGGCGCATCCAGTGGAGCTTGAGATCGTCGAATGGCGGACCGTCACGACTAGGACGCTCTATTTGTGCACAGAGCAGGGCTTTCCGCTTTCGAAGGTCCCGTCGCGATTTCATGTTGGTGAATTTCACTTTTCCGCATACCTGAAATCCTCGTTCATCACCGAGCTGCACCGCGACGCGCAGCTCGATCTCGCGGAGATGAATCCGGCGCTCAATGACCGTATTGAGGAGGCGCACGACGCGATCAAGCGGTATTTCCGCGAGCGGGCGGCAGAGCATGCTCAATCGGTCGTTGATGAGTGGAAATCGGAGAACGTGTACCCGTACGAGGGAGAAGCAGCCTCACCGCTGGAAGACGTCGAGCGGAAGGTGTTCGACATCGTCGCCGTGACGGCCAGCGACTACATGCCGGACTTTCAGTCCGCGCCGGCGAAGAAGAAGGCTTTCGACCTGCGTATGCTTCGGGCTGCGATCGAGAGCAGCCCGCAGGAGCTCCAAATCATTATGAAGGAGGTTCTGGGCTTGCCGAAGCGCAAGCAGGAGGAACTGGCCACCCTGCTGCAGGAGGCATCGCTATCCTCGATCATCAATGCGGCGAAGATCGTCGCCGACCGCCTGAAGTTCCTGGCCGGGCTTGAACTGATTTTATTCGATAGGGATATGAAACAGAGACTGAAAGAGCGCGCGCAGCTCCATCAAATCCTTGCTGACAACACCTGGGTATTCGGCGAGGAATACAACCTCTCGGTCAGCGACCGGTCACTTACCGAGGTTCTACGCAAGCACCGCGAACTCCTCGGAGACGAGATTGTCATCGATGTTCCCGTTAGACACATCAGCCAGAAGCGCGGGATCGTCGACCTTATGCTATCTCGGGCGCTCCGGCGCCACCGCGCGCAGGAACTCGAACATCTCGTCGTCGAACTGAAGCGGCCCAACGTGAAGATTGGAGACAAAGAGATCACCCAGGCCGAGAAGTATGCAATCAGCGTCGCTGCCGACGAGCGGTTTCGTACCGCGAACGGCGTGCGCTGGGCCTTTTGGGTCGTTTCCGACGATATGGACGACTATGGGTCGTACCGCGTTAAGGAAGGGGAGCGCGGGATCATCTCCGCGAAGAACAATGTTACGGTGGGAATCAAAACCTGGGGCCAGATCCTAGAGGAGAACAAGGCACGGCTGCAGTTTTTCCAGGAGAGGCTTGAGCATAACGTGGACAACGACGCGGCGTTAAAACATCTCCAAGAGAAGTATGAGAAGTTTCTGAAAGGCGTGGTCGCAGAGGCACCCCTGGACAGCGCGGAAGCCACGGAAGAAACAGGCGAAGACCTTGGGGAGACGACGCCACAGTAGTCGGACCAACCAACCCTTTCGCGGCCAGTTATGGCCCGACGACAGATCGTGATTCCACCGCAACAGGTTTCATCTAGGGAGATCTAAATGAAACGCTTAATCGCTACCTTGTTGTTTCTCGCATCTTTCGCCGTTGTGAGTGCCTTTGCTCAGAAAACCTCACTCAAGGAACAAATAGTTGGCACTTGGATTCACGTTTCAACCACTGTTACTGCGCCGGATGGTAAGAA
>Ga0111539_10002175_pt1 | contig 26197 bp, 21 predicted proteins | sample RhiMethybrSRZTD1_FD_79667 | JGI IMG/M metagenome (GOLD analysis project Ga0111539, IMG submission 79667) | Populus rhizosphere microbial communities from Tennessee, USA - Rhizosphere MetaG P. TD hybrid SRZTD1 (version 2) (version 2) | ecosystem: Host-associated > Plants > Roots > Rhizosphere >...
GGCGTAAATACCTGAGCCTTCCTGAACATTCTTGGTCGACAGGCGATTCAGAAGAGAAACAAGGATACCGGTGCCCTTGGGAACAACGGATTCCGACGCTGTCGGCGCCTTCGTCAGGTCAAGTTCGGTGGGACCCTGAGCCAGCAGGCTCAAAAGGATTAGTCCAAGCATAGGCAGACCCCCTGAATTTCGAGATGATACCGCGAGGCACCGCGCGCCGCGCAAGGTTTTGACGCAGGAAGTGCGAAATCCGTTTGCAATACAGGCAGCGACACCCGAATATACCTCCGTCATGACAGGAATGGAGTGGCTCATCGAGGCATTTGGGTGCGGCGAGTCCCAACTGATCGATCAGGGACAGCTGTCCGCGTTGTTTGAAACCATTGTCCGGCGGATGAACCTGAGGCCTGTCGGGAATCCCGTCTGGCACGTATTTGCCGGAAGTGGAGGGGCGACGGGAGTGTGGCTGCTCCAGGAGTCGCATCTCGCCATTCACACCTTTCCAGAGTACGGTTCGGCTTGTGTGAACGTGTTCTGCTGCAAGGCCCGGACAGGACTCGATTGGCACGCCACATTGCAGTCCGCGCTGGGCGCCACAGACGTTCGGGTGCGCGAGTTCGAGCGCGTCTACGGTCTCGCCGTGGCGCCAACTGAGCGATGATCAAGGTCAATTGCCCGTCCTGCGGCGCTTCAGTTCCCTTTCAGTCCACGCACTCGATCCAGGCCGTGTGCGAACACTGCAATTCGACGCTCGTCCGCCACGACGTCAATGTCGAAGACATCGGCAAAATGGCGACGCTTCAGGTGGATGCCTCTCCAATCCAACTTGGGACGCGTGGGGAGTATCGCGGTGTCAGCTTTTCCGTTGTCGGCCGGATCCAGCTTCACTTCGACCGCGGTATCTGGAATGAGTGGCACCTGACGTTTAATGACGGGCGAAGCGGCTGGCTCGGCGAAGCGCAAGGAACGTACGCGGTCTCCTTTCTTGAGAAAGTGGACGATTCCATTCCTGACTTCGCGCAGCTGAACAGCAAGAAGAACGTCACACTCCGCAAACTCCCGTTCCACGTGGAGAACGTGGAACACGCTCGCTGTATTGGGGGACAGGGAGAACTCCCGTTCCACGTTGCGGGTGGATACGATGCGCCCGTTGCAGATCTCGTTGGAGCGGACGGCGCTTTCGCAACGATCGACTACAGCGAAGAGCACCCGCTGGTTTTCATCGGTGAATACGTCGAGTTTGACGATCTTCGCCTTACAAATCTGCGAGAGTTCGATAGCTGGACGAACAAAATAACCCCGAAGGTTAAGGCGTTCCAGTGCATCAGCTGCGGCAGCCCTGTTACGCAACGCGCCTTCCTGCAAACGATTTCCATTAGCTGTCCTGCCTGTGGATGCGTCATCGATATATCGAACGAGAATCTGAAGATCATCAGCACCTTCGATTCACGAACTAAGGTGAAGCCGCAGATTCCACTGGGAACGCGTGGAACGCTGAAGGATGGGGAATTCGAGGTCATCGGCTTTCTTCAAAGATCCATATCCGTCGAGGGCGTTGAGTACTCGTGGCGGGAATATCTTCTATTTAATCCATTCAAAGGCTTTCGATGGCTTTCTGAATACAATGGCCACTGGAACTACATCCGCTCGACATTTCATCGGCCAAAGATCATCGGAAATAACGACGTTCACTTTGATGGGGAGGAGTTCCGGCACTTTCAATCGGCGACGGCCACGGTGGACTATGTGATTGGGGAGTTCTATTGGAGAGTCCGGTTTGGAGAGTCGTCTGTCGTCTCTGACTTCATCGCCCCACCAAGAATGCTCAGCGTTGAACGCACGGACAATGAAATGAGCTACTCGGTGGGTGAGTACATTGAACCGAAAGAACTCATCAACGCGTTCGCATTGAAGACTCCGTTGCCGTCAAGAATAGGCGTTGGAGCCATTCAACCTTCTCCTTATAAAGAACTGACCGAAAAAGTCGGGATGCTCACCTTGCTGTTCGTCACGCTGGCGCTAGCCATCCAGATCCTCACGCTGGCCCTCTCCCAGGACAAACTCGTCTATCAAGCCGATATGGCCTATAAGGCTGGCGATGCCGAAACCTCGCGAGTGTCGGACATCTTTGAATTGACAGGGCACCCCTCAAACGTGATGGTCCGAACCAATGCGAACGTCAACAACTCGTGGATTTATCTCAGCATGGCCCTCATCAATGACGACACGGGCACCGCTTACGATTTCGGTCGAGAGATCGGCTACTACTCCGGGACCGATTCAGACGGTGCATGGACTGAGGGAAACCGGACCGATGACGTGTTTCTGCCGTCCATTCCGGCGGGACATTACTACTTTCGCCTCGAACCCGAGGGCGCAGCTTCGACTTCCTACTCGATCGCGATCTATCGCGATGTCCCACGTTGGTGGCTGTTCCTGGCGACGATCGGGTTCTTGCTGTTGCTGCCGCTGGGTGTTGTCTGGAAGAAACGCAATTTTGAATCTCTACGTTGGAGTGAAAGCGATCACCCGATGAGCAAGCTCATCAACTCAGAGGGAGAAGACGACGAATGATTCGAGCATTTATGGTGTTTGGAACGCTGGTCCTCGGTGCCTTCACCTACGGGACCTATACCGGCGCAAGTTTCACGCCGTATGACGAATTGAAAGACGTGCCGAAATCGATACGGAACAATCCGGGAGTCTATCGCAGTGTGTATTCCAGGCTTCCACACAAGTGACAACCGTTTAAAGGAGCGGGTACCTCATGATCGATCTTAGCAATCTATTGAGCGCCGTCGTGTTCGCCTTCCTCGGCGTCGTCATTTTCGGTGTGTCCTTCTTTCTCATCGACCTGGTCACTCCATACAAGTTACGGAGAGAAATCATCGAGGAACACAATTCGGCACTGGCGATCGTGCTCGGCGCAATTTCCCTTGGCGTTTGCATCATTATCGCCGCTGCGATTCACGGGTGAATTGGCGTAGATGGTTTACGCGCTGCTGATTTCAGTTTTCATCATCGCGTCGTGCGGGCTGGTCTATGAGTTGATTGCCGGCACGCTAGCCAGCTACCTCCTGGGCGATTCGGTCACGTACTTCTCGACCATCATCGGCACCTATCTCTTCGCCATGGGGATCGGCTCGTTCCTTTCCCGATACATCGGGAAAGGTCTCGTAGCTCAATTCATTCGAATCGAAATCATGGTCGGCCTTGTCGGTGGCTCATCTGCAGCAATCCTGTTTCTGGTGTTTGCCTATCTGGAAAGCTTCCGCCTGATCCTCTATGCGCAGGTCGTCGTTGTCGGCATACTTGTCGGCCTCGAGATCCCGCTTCTCCTCCGGATCCTCAAAGACAAACTGCAATTCAAGGATCTCGTATCGCAGGTATTGACCTTCGATTACCTTGGAGCACTCGCTGTCTCGCTCTTATTTCCACTGATATTGGCGCCCCGGCTGGGATTGGTTCGAACGTGCTTCCTGTTCGGCATTCTCAACGTCCTGGTTGCGTTGTGGACGACGTCACTCTTTCGAGAGCAGATTACACGGCTCACGTCCCTTCGCACACAATGCATTGCCGTGCTGGCTATTCTTGTCGCCGGCTTAGCATATGGAGAAAAGCTCACGACGTTCGCGGAAGAGAGTCTTTATACCGACGACATCGTCTTTGCCCGGACGACACCATACCAGCGCATCGTGCTTACTCGATGGAAAGACGATATTCGCCTCTTCCTCAGCAGCCACCTTCAATTCAGCTCGAAAGACGAGTATCGCTACCATGAAGCCCTTGTCCATCCGGCGATGCAGTGGCTGACTCAACCCAGGCGAGTCCTGATTCTCGGAGGTGGAGACGGGCTGGCGTTACGTGAAGTCCTGAAGTACCCATCCGTGGAGTCTGTAACGCTCGTCGATCTCGACCCCGAGATGACGCGTCTGTTCAGCACCAACGAAATTCTTCGGCAGCTCAATGAGAATTCGCTACAGTCACCCAAGTTGAAAGTTGTCAACGCCGACGCGTTCGCATGGCTTGGAAACAATTCAGACACCTACGACTTCGCGGTCGTGGACTTCCCCGACCCAACCAACTATGCGCTCGGAAAGCTGTATACGAAGACATTCTACGATCTGCTTTCACGGCATCTCAGCGAGAATGGCGCTGCAGCAATACAGTCTTCTTCCCCTCTCTACGCACGAAAGTCCTTCTGGTGCATTGTGAAGACAATCGAAAGCGCGGGCCTGACGGCAACTCCCTATCACGTCTATGTTCCGTCGTTTGGGGAGTGGGGATATGTGATCGCGTCGAAGCGTGCCTATTCGGTCCCGCAGGTTTCCCTCCCCGACCTGAAATTCGTCAGCACGGCATTGTTACCTGGATTCTTTGAGTTCCCTCCTGACATGAGCCGAGTGGACACCGAAGTTAATCACCTCAACAATCAGATGCTCGTGCGGTATTACGAATCGGAGTGGCACGAGGTTTCTCAGTGAATCGTCGGGAGCTTCTCGCACTTGGCGCAGCCCTGTTCTCCGGCTGCAGCCCAAGGCATCCTCGAAGCTTCTCTGGCTCCTTCGTCGGCAGCTCACATCAGATAGGACATCTGCTCCGGAGCGGATCGATACCCATGCCGGAACGCGAGCGGCGCGTACCGGTCGTGATCGTCGGAGGAGGAGTCGCTGGATTGAGCGCGGGCTGGTATCTCGCCAGGAACGGCTTCAAGGACTTCGAGATCCTCGATCTCGAAAGCGAAGCCGGCGGAAACTCAAGGTCCGGCGAAAACACTGTCTCCGCCTATCCGTGGGGAGCTCACTACGTGCCAAAGCCCACAAGAGAGTCGCGGCACGTTCGCGAGCTATTTGAGGAACTGGGTGTCATTACGGGCTATGTCAGCGGCGAGCCCACATACAAAGACGAATATCTTTGCTTCGATCCTCAGGAGAGGCTCTACCTGCACGGCCGATGGCAGGAAGGATTGATTCCATCAATTGGGACTACGCCACGCGACAGAAGCGACTTCGAGCGGTTCAGGGAACTGGTCGACGGTTACCGCGATCGCGGCGCTTTCACCATTCCCATGGAACTCAGCACGCGTGATCCGGCCGTCGTCGCTCTCGATGCTATTTCCGCACGCGATTTGCTGATGAATCATGGATTGAGTTCTCCAGCCCTTCACTGGTATGTGAACTATGCCTGCCGCGATGACTATGGCTGTAACTATGAAAATGTGTCCGCCTGGGCAGGCATTCACTATTTTGCGAGTCGAACGAACGACGAGACCGTCCTCACATGGCCTGAAGGCAACGGATGGATCGTGAAACGTCTGCGCGAACAATTGTCGGCCAACATACGCACCAACTCTCTGGTTTTTCGAGTCGGCCAGCGGGGGGTCGATTATTTCGACACTGTCGAGAAGGTTTCGACAAGCCTCGGAGCGGATCTCGTGCTCTTCGCGTGCCCTACTTACCAGGCGAGGTACCTGATGGAGGACTCCCCGCCAGTCGACGACTTCGAATACGCGCCCTGGCTTGTCGCGAATCTCACGCTGGGTTCTTTACCGACTCAAAGAGCCGGCGTTCCTCTTGCGTGGGATAACGTGATCTATGACAGCGAATCTCTTGGTTACGTGGTGGCAACTCATCAACACCTTCGCACCCACGAGGCCTCCACGGTACTGACTTATTACTACCCGTTCACCGGCTCGCCACGCAGTGAACGAGAACGACTGCTGAACACGACCTGGGAGGCCTCGGCGGAAACCATTCTCGATGACCTCTCAAAGCCGCATCCGGAAATTCGCGAGCTCGTGCGCAACATCGACATCATGCGCTGGGGACACGCCATGATTCGTCCGAAGCCCGGCTTTATCTGGGGAAGCAGTCGACAACGCTTCACTCGACCATTTGGCCGAATTCATTTCGCTCATTCGGATCTCAGCGGTTTTTCTATTTTCGAGGAAGCCCAGTATCGAGGAGTTGAAGCAGCGCAGTGGGCACTACGACAGTTGAGCGGTTGAGCCGCCTACTTTTTGAAAATGTTCGTGTAGTTACCCAGCTCCGGGCGAAGCCGGGTGGTGCCGGTCGGGCCAATACCGACAATCTGGAGAATCACCTCTTCGTCCTTTGCTCCGTCGAAGTGATGAAGATTCGCGGGATGCTTCATGTAGGCGCCCGGCTTCAACGGCACCGTTTTCTCCGGGAGAAAGTCGTCGCCCGTGCCCGTGTACCACGTTCCCTTGATCACTACGACGTGCCGATCTTCCGGATGAAAGTGATTCAGGCTCATTGTTCCCGGAGGAAACTTGACGCGGATGACGTAGAGTCCTGGCTTCGACGAATCTCCATCCATCGTTGCACGCTCCACTCCACTCCCATCCGTGTCGCGAACCCACCGAATTTCCTCCGGGCTTGTTCGGATGAACTGGTACGGGCTTCGAGTGGCGCCCACCGCGCACACGGCAACAAGCAAAGCGGCAAGGACGATCTTGATCAACTTTCCTCCGAGTCAGTGGCGGAAATATAGCATCTCGCGCCTCGCCGTAATCCGCGAAATCCATTGCAGGTGCGCCCATGCCCCTTTCAGGCCTGTCCATCTCTCAGAATCAAAAGACATTGTTCGATGGAAATTGACGGCAAGCAGGAACAGGCCTAGGATCGGTGCTGTTTGCAGCCGAAGTCGGCTTTACACGAAGCCGGCGCGGGGGACCCAACTTTGGGGCGTATGGCAGCACACACTGCCAAGGTCACTTCCTGGACCGAGCCCGTCAGCTAACCTCGCAGGCATTGGGAAGGGCGATCCCACCTGAGATCCCCTTGGACAAACATTAAGGAGGCCTATGATCTGGGGTGCGCTGCTTCTTGCAGCTACTACCTTCGCTCTGCGCGCTTTCCGACGAGTTGTCGATGCACAAGCTCGTCACGTCGTCGGTTTTTTAAGCGTGCTGACCGGTTCGCTATCGACACTTTTTGGGCTGCTTTCGTTTGTGGCGGTCGTGCCGGCAGGACATGTAGGAATTCCTGTCGTCTTCGGCAAAGTGCAGGATCGACCACTGAATGAAGGATTGAGCCTTGTGAATCCGTTTGCGGACGTCATCAAGATGACGGTGCGGACTGAAACCTACACGATGTCGTCCGTCGCCAATGAAGGCACGGTCAAAGGCGATGACTCCATCACGGCGTTGTCAGCGGACGGTTTAATGATGCCGCTGGATGTCACACTCGCGTATCGGCTTGTGGGGGTTGACGCGCCCTGGCTCTACCGGAGTATCGGCCCGGATTATGTCGATAAGGTTGTGCGCCCGGCGTCGAGAACAGCCGTTCGTGAAGCCATTGCCGGCTTCACTTCGCAGGAGGCGTATTCGAATCGACGGCAGGAACTCGCAACGACGATCGATCAACTTCTAACGACGCGTCTCCGCGATCTGCTGGCTCAACACGAAGATTCTGCTAACCGTCGCGGCTTCATTGTCGAACAGATCATGATCCGCAACGTTCAGCTGCCGGCCCGTGTTAAGAATGCAATTGAAGAAAAACTTGAAGCCGAGCAGCAGTCTTTGCGCATGCGTTTCATCCTGGAGAAGGAGCGGCAGGAGGCGGAGCGCAAGTCGATCGAGGCCAAAGGGATCTCCGACTTTCAAAGTATCGTGAGCCGTGGGATCAGCGATCAGTTGCTGGCGTGGAAAGGAATCGAAGCGACTCAACAACTCGCACATTCCCAGAACAGCAAGATCGTGATCATTGGCAATCCGAAGAATGGAATGCCGCTGATTATTCCAACGGACGGGAAGTAGGACCGCAGCGTGCTAGTCGCTGTAGTATCCAGCCTTGGCGCGAATCCGAACATCGCGCCCGGGCGCTTCCACACGAATGGAATGAAAGCCTGGACGTCGTGAAGTGTAATAGCCGATGTAATACTGTCGCGACAGCTCCTGTCGAATACTCTCCATCGCGGGCGGAACACGGTCGTTCTTCGAAAGATAGATCGCGCGGCCGCCGGTTTCTTTGGCCAGGGAATTCATGGTGTTCTCATCCACCAGCACGCGGGATCCGATCGGGATGAAGTACAGGAGCGCCCCTGCCTTCTGTGAAGCGAGGAGCACATCACGGAAACCGGCCTTACTTCCAGTATCGATACCGTCCGTGAATACAAGCAAAGCCTTCCGCTCCGACTGGCGCCCGCCGATCTTTCGCAGACCTTCGACGAGTCCATCAAACAGAACAGATGTTCCTTGCGCGCTCATGAGCTTGATGTTGTCCTGCAGCTGCTTCATCGACTCACTGAAATCGTGAATGACGCGAACGCGGGTGCCAAACGTCATAACGAAAAGCTCATTAAAACTCGACGTGTGTTCGGCGAAATCCGTGAGGCCAACCTTCATCTTCGGAAGAATGTCGACCATGCTCAGGCTGCTATCGACAAGGATTCCTACGGAAGAATCCACATCTTCTCTCTCGAAAGCGGCGACCTTCTGTTCAGCTCCGTCTTCGTACACACGAAAGTCGCCAGCACTAAGACCGGTAATGTAGCGCCCTGAAGGATCCTGAACGGTCAGAATCACGTTAACGAGATCAACGTTGACCTTGAGGGTCTGCGGCCCAGGTAGCGCTCGCAATGAACTGGCGAACAAGAGCGTCGAAAGCAGAACAATGGAGGTAATGGATTGCTTCATCTAATAGATCAATTCCGGCTGCCGGCCTCACGGTATAGACGGTAAAGCTCAGGATTCGTCGGGAAAATACGCAACCCCGTGCGAATCAACCGGGTTGCGTCACTGCCTCGGCCGAGTGACTGATAAAGCCGAGCGAGGCGGCTGTAAAGCCCCGGATCGCGATCAAAGCCATAACGCAACGCGATCTCGTATTGCTCAACCGCGGCCTTGCTGTTTTTTTGCTCTTCGAAGATCTGCGCCATACGATACCGAATCCAGAAGGTATAGGGATCGACTTCGACTCCCTTCCGCAAGGCCTTCGTGCCATTGGCTACATCTTCCGCGGCGAAGTAGTAATCCGCGAGAGTCCCATATTGATGCCCCAGAGCAACCGGCTTAGCCGCCACATAGCGCTCCATCCATTGGGCGCCGTTAATGAAGTCTTTGCGAATCCCGTATAACTCCGATATCCGCTTCAACGGGAGCAATCGATCCGGTTCGACTTCTACGGAGGCCTTGAAGTGTTCGATCGCACCTTCCGAGTCCCCGAACTTTTCGCGGATCAATCCTTGCAGTTCCTCGATGTTCGCAACTATGGCGTCGCCGGAAGCAGCGCTCTCCTTTGCCTTTTGAAGTTCTGTGTCGGCTCCTTCCAATTCTCCGCGATCGTATGCGAGCTGGGCGATCGCGAGGTGTACAGAAGCGGCGTCGGGAGGCGCAACCTGCGACAACATGCCCAGTGCCTGATTCGCAAGGTTTACGCGTTCCATATCGAGGAATGGCTCGACCATGCTGCTGTAGGCGCGTTCCTTGTCTCCCAGTTCTGCGCCTTCGGGGATGAGGCCATCCTTGTTTTCGTAAAGCAGAGAAACATTCAGAATCCGTGTTTCGCGAAAAAGCTGTCGAGGCGCGTGGAACTCCAACAGTGGGAGGTCATCACTGTTATGGCCGGCGCCCGCCGCAAATTTTCGGACCTGCTCGCTTCCCATCACGTAGTAGGCGAGAATGCCCTCCGGCAAAGGAACTTTAAAGTAATCTCGAAGTTCCACAGACAGACGAGGATCTTCGGAAGCCAGCTTCACCCATCTCGGCATGTTCAACTGCTGCGGCTCGCGGGTTCCGATGACGATCAAATCTCCGGCGCATACCCAAACGGAGACATGCGGGAACTTTTCCTGGAACTCGCGCAGAATCATTCGCAGATCCTGCGGGTCGAGTTCATAAAGCTGGATCCATTGGGCAAACACACCATCCGGCTTCAGGACCTGCGCTGCGCGTTCATAGAATTCGGCGGTGAAAAGGCTCGCAACACCCGCAATCCACGGATTGGAGGGTTCGGAAATAATGACGTCGTATCGTTTGCGGGTGACGTTCATGTAATTCCGGGCATCGTTGTAGATGATGTGGACTTTCGGGTTTTCGTAGCTCTTTCTGTTGAACTGCGCGAACTGACTGCCGGCATCAATGACGGCGGGTTCAATTTCAAGGCAATCGATTTCCTCGACCTCCGGAAATGCAGTTGTAGCTCCGACGGTGACGCCACCGCCATAGCCGATGATCATGGTAGAGCGCGGAGCAGGGTGATACAGAACAGGCAGGTAGCCGATCATCAACTGCGTGAGCATATCGGCCTTGTTGGAGGCGTCAACTTTTCCATTGGTTCGCAATCCAACGTAGTCTTCACCCTTGCGCACGGAAATCGTCGCGTTATTGCCGTCTCGAAAGTAGACGACATCCGTGTCCTGGTAATGCTCGTCGATCGTCAGTTCCGGTCGCTGGTCGAAGGAGCGCGCATAAACCAGAATGCCCCGATCCAGGGCGTCTTTCTTCCAGAAGACCTGTCCCCTCATCGATACAGCTGCGAGAAGCAGCAACGCAAGGGCGCTCCACTTCGCCAGATTCAGTCCACGGTCGGCACCAGGTGCAGAGAGGATTAATGCCGCCATAGCAGCGTTGACGAAAAGGCCGGCCAGAATCGTGCGCTCTGTGCCCAACAACGGGAGCAGGAGGAAACCCGCAGCAAGAGAGCCCGCGATGGCTCCCAGTGTATTTACCGAATACACACTTCCGATACTTCGACCCAGGACCGTGAGTTTGTTCGAATACAGCTGACTTGCCACTGGGATCGACGCGCCCATGCATATTGTCGAAAAAATCATGAGTGCGGCGCAGAGCAGGAATTGGCTCGTCAGAACAGCGGGGAAAGCGTAGGAGAGGGCGCGCAGTAATGCCACGAGGATGTAAGGCGCAACGAGGTATCCCAACAAGAACACCACCGCCCCCGCCGCGATTCCCAGTTGCGTCAGCCCCAATACACGCAGATTGACAGCTCGCCGCCACTTGACCGCTATCGAGCTACCGAGGGCGATGCCGACAAGAAAGGTCACCAGCATGACGGAGAAGGCATACGTGGAACTGCCTATCATGGCAGTGAGCGCGCGACTCCACGCCACCTCATAAACCATCGAGACAAATCCGGACGCCGCGAGTGTCGCCAGGACCAGCTTGTCGGTCCGAGCGGAACCGGCGGGCGCAGTGTTATAGGAAAATATTTCCTGCTCCGGCGAGCGCGACTCGCGGTGCCGCCGGGCATCCAGCAGCATCACGAAAACGCCAATGGCGACGTTCGTTACTGCAATCAATAAAGTGCTTCGTGTGTTCCCCAGCCTGGGAACAAAGAATAAAGCGGCGGAGAGGGTCCCGAAAGCTGCTCCAAAAGTGTTCAGCGCATACAGTACGCCAACCTTCCGCTGGACTTCCTGGACAGCTTCCGTGAAGAAGCGTGCCAGCACCGGCAACGTCCCTCCCATCATGAATGTCGGCACGATGAGAACGAGAAAACTGGTGAGAAATCGCACCAATCCATCCCCGCCCGGAATGTTTTCCAGTGATGGCGCAAGCGCCCAATAGAGACTATCAAGCGAGCGAAATGCCAAAGGCACAAGGGAGGCAGAAACGCCAATTCCGATCTCCAGAAGGCCGTAAAATCGCAGTGGGCTTCCAACCCGATCCGATTTCTTGCCGAGCCACCAGCTTCCCATAGCAAGGCCGGCCATAAATGCCCCAAGAACTACAGAGATAGCGTGGGAAGTATTTCCAAATACGAGGCCTGTGAGGCGGACCCAGATCACCTCGTAAACGAGGCCGGTCGCACCGGAAAGAAAAAAGATCAGATAAAGTATACGAAACGACTTCATAGGCGCGGGATTGTACAACTATCCTGAGGAGGGCCCGTCTAAAAGATCATGATCAAAGAGCTCATAAGGACATGCGATCTGTGCCACCGTGCGATCCCGTCCGGCGAATACTTCCAACGGAACTCGGACCGCTACGGGCCTGAGGTTCTGACAATTCTTATGGAGAATGAGGATCGCGACTTACGCCTTATCGAAATGCCCGACGGTAGCATTTCGCTGGATACCTGTCTGAGCTGCTATTCCCGCATGCCTTTCAACCACAGCACGGCTCTGAACTAAACCTGTTCCTTCACCTTCAATAAGACCTTGCCCGTGGTTCGTCTTCCTTCCAATTCCGTGTGGGCTGCAACTGCGTCGCGAAGCGGAAATACGAAGTCGCGTCGGAGTTTGAGAGCTCCCGAGCCTATCCACGCGAAAAGATCGTCCGCGCGCGACTGGATTTCCTGCCGCGAAGAGGCATAGTGATGCAGCGTCGGACGCGTCAGGAATAACGAGCCCTTGCTCATCAGCAACAAGGGGTCCACCGGAGGAGTTGGACCACTGGCGTTGCCGTATAAGACCAGGTAGCCACGCGGGCGCAGGCAGTTCAGACTCTTCTCCCAGGTCGCGGCGCCGACACCGTCATACACCACATCAACGCCTTTTCCACCGGTCAGCCGCATGACTTCGCTTTCAAAATCCTGCGTCGCGTACACGATGGCTTCGTCGGCCCCAGCAAGCTTCGCGAGTTCCGCCTTCTCGGGTGTACCTGCCGTGGCCAGCACTCTCGCTCCAATGCGACGTGCCACCTGAATGAGCAACTGTCCGACACCTCCAGCACCGGCATGTACCAGGGCGGTGTGCCCCGACTTCAGAGGGAACGTGCTGTAGCACAGGTAGTGAACCGTCATGCCCTGCAACATAATCGCGGCGCCCACAGCGAAATCCATCGAGTCCGGCAGGCGCGCAAGTTTCCATGCAGGGACTGCGGCAAATTCCGCATATGAACCCAGACTCATCGCGTAGGCGACACGATCGCCGACGCGTACTTCGTCCACACCTTCACCGACCTCGGACACGATGCCCGCGGCCTCAGAGCCCGGAATGAACGGCAGGCTCGGCGGCTTGTAGAGTCCGGCGCGGTAATAGGTGTCTACGAAGTTAACGCCGGAGAAGTACACCTCGACGAGCGCCTCGCCAGGCAACGGCTTGGGAATCGGCGCTTCCTCAAACACCATGACTTCGGGTCCACCGTTTTTGTGAATGCGTATCGCCTTCATGACCACGCACTATAAGTCAATTTGAGGTTCTCCCGGAAAACGCTGTACGAAAGAGGCGCCAAAACGCGATCTCCACGCTACGTACGCGGATTGCCTGCTTCGCGTTTCAATCGCAGGCGGGCATAGTGCAACAGGCCGATGATGCTCAACGCATCGAGGATCTCCCGGCGATCGATCATCTCCAGGGCTTCTTCCAGCAAAACCCGGCGGCGCGCGAGTACTTCGGAGCCATCAGGACGCGCTTCACCTTGAACAAGCCCGGTTGCGAGAAACCAAAACGCGTGTTCGTCCGTGACGGAGTTGGAGAGGTCCGCTTCTCCGAGGAGTTCCCATTCCTCGGCTTGCAGGCCGGTTTCCTCGGCCAATTCTCGCTGGGCAGCCCCGAGCGGATCTTCGCCTTCGGGACAACCACCTTCGGGAATCTCCCAGGAATATTGATTCAAAACATAGCGATACTGGCCGACGAGGTGGACATAATCTTCCGCGTCAATGGCGATCACACCGATAGCAAGATTCTTGAAGTGCACGACACCATAGATGCCGGGCAAGCCATCCGGTCGCGTCACTTGATCTTCTCTCACGCGGATCCAGGGATTGTCGTAGATGAGCTTCGACGACAGCGTCTTCCATGGGCTCTTTGTCTCGTCGTTTTGGGACATGGACTGGATTGTCGCATGCCGACCGTCGTTTCATGATCCGTGAAGGCGTAGAATCGCGGCCGATGGCTTCCTACTCCAGTCGATCCGGCCGAATCTGCGCGCCCACGCTGATCAGCGGAACAGCACTCCTCCTGATGGCCATGAACTGCGTGCTCGCAATCTCGAAGACCAGCATCACGACCGATGAACTCATCCATATCCCTGCCGGCGTTTATGCCCTGACAACCGGTGAATACAGGATGAACGCAGAACATCCGCCGCTGGCCAAAATGTGGAGCGCGATTCCCCTGCTTTTCTTTCTGCCTCACGATCAGGGCCCTCCTGAAGCCACAGGAAACTTTTCGCAACGAGGGGCCGCGTTTTATGGACATTTCTGGAACCTCCACCAAAGCGACGTCTTCAAGATTTGGTTTTGGAGCCGCACATGGATGGTCGCGTTTACCGTTGGACTTGGAGTGCTGTTGTTTTGGACCACACGCCGATGGTTTGGGATTATTCCCGCGACGTTCAGCACGCTCATCTACACGCTGGAACCGACCTTTCTCGGGCACGGGCGCCTTGTACACACGGACGTGGCTGCGTCGTTCATGTACCTGCTCTTCTTTGTCGCACTCTACAGCTACAGGAACGCGCCAGGTGTCTTGCGCGCATCTGTCCTGGGCCTGGTCACCGGGCTGGCACTGATCACGAAGTTCTCGATGGTCGTACTCGTCCCGGTGTTGGGCACGTTATTCGTGGCTTTGTTATGGAAGCACCGGACGAACTCGCAAACGTTTCGGAAAATCGCTGCCCACCTATTGCTTGCCGGCCTGCTGATCCTCCTGGTCATCCAGAGCGCTTATGGTTTTCGAAATCCTCCACTTGGACCCGATGCGATTTGGATTGAGGGAGTCTCACGATATCCAACGCTTGTGGTGCAAACCATCGAGACACTCTCGCCAATTTTTCCGAGAGATTTTCTCTTCGGTGTCTATGTCGTGCTGATGCACAACAGCGGGGGACACTCCTCCTCGCTGCTCGGTCAATATGACCATCGCGGTTGGTGGTACTACTTCCCTGTCGCCTTCATGCTGAAGGTTCCGATTGCGTTTCTCGTCTTAAGTGTCGCCGGAATTTTCTGGTCGGTTTGGCGCCTCAGGCATGGGGACTGGGCCTTCCTTCGTCCGTGGATTCCCCTTGCGATCTATGGAGCATTGGCGATGTCCAGCGGCATAAACATTGGGATCCGCCATCTATTGCCGGCATTTCCTTTTCTGTGCATCCTTGCCGGAGTTTTGATGGGCCGAATCTATCGCGCGGGCAAGGCCGGCCGCATTGCGACGTCGAGTGCGATCGGCTTTCTCGCACTCGAGGCGTTCCTCGTCTTCCCGCATTACATTTCGTATGTGAATCAGTTCAAGGGTGGGAATGCGAGCTGGAGGTACCTTTCCGACTCCAACGTCGAGTGGGGAGACGCTGTACCAGAACTGGTGGAGTATTTAAAAGCCAGGAACACGAATCGCGTTGCCGGCGCGCTCCTCGGCGGCAACATGACGCTTCACTTCTATGGCATTGAATTCACCGATCTGTACGGACCACCGCCGAACACACGATACGTCGCGCTTGGCGCGAGTTTCTTGAACGGATCCACTGTGGAATATGGCGATATCGCCAGCGGGCGCGGGACGGAAGCGGAACGCGTGAATTTCTTTCGAACCTATCGAAGCCGAGAGCCTGTCGCGGTGTTTGGGAACTCGATCTATCTCTTCGAAAACAGCCTCGAATGAGGCGAAGGTGCCTCGCTTAATCGTCGAACCAGTTGGTGTTATTCCGTTGGTGTAGCCTGACGGGATTTCTTACAACGTGCTCGGAGTCACACTAGTCCGTTGAAAAACCTGTGCGCTGTGTCACACCGACGCGCGACGCTGTCGGAAAATACTACAGCTCGCGTTAGCACGAACGAACCAGCGCAATCGTCGGACAGAGCAACTTGATGTCTGATCTCAAAGACTTGAGCCTGATATCCGAATTCAAAGGACAAAGGAACACCGTTTGCTCTTCGCCAGCCGAGTCGAAGTTTCCATCTGACGATCCCAGCGCGGCCACAGTTGACTGGATGAAGTCGTCAGAACTCCGGCGAGTTTCTGTTCGAACGGCCTGAAATGAATTCAAGCTGCCGACCAGAGCCCGCCGGCACGAAAGAAACTAGGCAAAAAGTCCGGCTAAAGGGATGATGACCGGCCCTCTGAGAGCGTCCACGCTGCGGAAACCTGTCTGAGCCCTCATGGATTGATCCCGGACAACCTATGGGAAGGGTATGAGAAACGGATTTCGCTTTGGACCATTGCTCGCGCAGTGCCTTCTGTCGGCCTCTCCATTTTCTCTTGGTAGATACCCAGCACCCATTCACTTGCACAAGTTCATTAAGGATTCGGAGCAGGGAGGATGGTAATGAAGAGTACTCAACTACGTTCAATAGCTTTGACGTTCGCGGCGGCAACGGCAGTCGCGAGCGTCCTGTACGTTCTGCCGTTGTTTGCAGACGTCCCAACCGCGATTCCTTCAATCTTTTTTTACGTGAAGGATTCAGGCGGCGCAAACAACGGACCAGGTCAAAAGGACCTGACACTGATGGGTTGGTATGAAGACAAAGGCCCTCTCGCAGACGCGAGTGATGACGTTCTGGACATGATCTGGAACTGGGATGAAATCACCGTAAGCGGAAACAATACGCTGGATGCATGCGCGCTGTTTGATAGCGAACTACCCCAGGGCGACGGCTTCATCAATGCCGCGATCTGCGGAACAGTCCAAAAGGTTAATGGTCCAAGCGGTGGAATGTTCCTGAAATCCACCACCGTCTACACCTGCAGCAACGCCAAGCAGGATCGCTGCACGAACCCGGCCCTCCAGGCTGCGCCAAGTGCAACAGACCTACTGGCCGGCGGGCTTGCCGTAAACGCGCAAGGAGTCGTGCAACCGATTCCAGCAAATCCTTATGACCTCGTCACGAGTACCGATCCATTTAATCCTCTTGGCGACGGCTCTCCCAAGGACACGACAATACGCATCAGAATCAAACGAACCTGGTTAAACGGCTTGACCCCAAGCGGATTGCCACGACTGACGAATGTCTGCTCCTATCCTTCCCAAGAACCCAACAGCGATCCTTCAGATTGCAACAACCCTCCGGGTGGCGGTTTTTTGAAGATCGTCAAAGACGCGATTCCGGATTCCACGTTGGACTTCGGATTCCGGGTCGTCTCTACTCCGAGCGGCGCGGGCGAAAACAACTGCCCGTCGGCCACACCGTGCAGCGTCAACGTGAAAGAAGGCACTCCTGCCCAGTTTTCGCTGCTCATCGGGCTCACGGATGTCACAGAGAACAGCGTCGTGCCGAGTTGGTCGCTGACCGGCGCATCCTGCGTCGAAGATGGAACAACAACAAGTGCCGGCGGAAGCTTTGATGGAACGTCGAAGTACTCCGGCGCCTCAATTAAATCCGGTGTGATTACCACGTGCACGTTCACGAATACTCGCGATACAGGCACGATCAAAGTCCGTAAAGTCCTGGATCCCTCGAACGACGGTGGCAAATTCGTGCTGACGATCACGTCAGGTGCGACCACTGTGGGTTCCCTTACCAATGCGGGTCATAACGCGCTTCTCGAAAAGACCGTCGACACCGGCACCGGCTATACCCTGACGGAGACTGCGGACACGGGTACCACTCTTACGAATTACAACTCGGCGTGGACCTGCACCGACGGCTCTTCGGGTTCTGGAACCACGATTTCCGGTCTCACAGTCACAAAGGGAGCGACGATCGACTGCACGTTCACCAACACGCTCAAACAAGGTACGTTGATCGTGAGGAAGATCGTCGACAATACTGCAAACCCAAGCGCAACGCCCAAGATCGCCAAAGACTTTTCATTCAAAGATAATGGCGGGTCGACCGTGGCGTTTCCTGCTGAACCCGGCGATGGGGATCAGGACAGCAGTGGCCTCACATCCACGGTCGTCCTCACTGTCGCCCCGAACAGCACGCACAGCATCGTAGAGAATGCGGTGACCGGATACTCATCGACGTATGCGGCAGTACCCGGCTCCAACAGCTGTACCAACCTGACCGTCGCCGGTGGCGCAACTGTCACCTGCACGATCACCAATACGTTCGACAAGGCATCCCCAGGACGAACCTCGCAACAGAACTGGGTGATCCACGACAAGCTCTCGCTGACCGGATTGCAAGTTAACGCTGGAACTGCAAAGGTGAACTTCCGGCTTTATAGCAATGCCACCTGCACTGTCCTTGTCGGTTCGAACCTCGATCGGCCGATTACCGCCACCGCTACCGGTTTCGAATCCGTTACCGGAACTGGTGTTGCGGTCGCGAACCCGGGCACCTATTACTGGCAAGTCGAGTACACGGGGAACGCGTTCTACAACCCGTTCACGACGAGCTGTAATGACGCCGCAGATCGGGAGACCACACAGATCCTCGCGGATGACAGCGTGAATTAACGCTGCCAAATCACGGGCGTCATAGAGCGTCCTGCAGCTTTTCCCCCGAGCTGCAGGGCGGCTATGACCGCCCGGGATTACAACGAAGAGTCATGGCACCTATCAAGTAGGTGTAAGAAGCCCCGGAATAAACCCGCAAGCGATTGAATCTAAAGACATAAAAATAGACCGACGTCTGGACTGGAATATGCGAAGAACAGGACTCCTGAAGGAGACTGTTCATGCCCGGCCGATCCCGAAGAACTCCTATTCTTGTCTTTCTCGCGTTGCTTACGACGCTGACCTTAGGCCTCACAGCACAACAACCGACGCCGAGGGGCAGCCTTCGAGGCGCCCAGGCTCGCGACTTGAACAATGAGGTGTTGACGTTGTTTGGCCGCCTGAGAAATCTGCCGGCAGCCTCTTCCCCGGCCGAGATCCGTCGACAGGCAGCCGCCGTGATTCGCAATCGAGCGGCCGTACTTGAGGCTTTAATCGAGGAGAACCCCGCCGAAGCGCTATCGTTGGCCTTCTCCTCGGAGCTTCTGTCGGAGCTTGAGGCCGCCTTCCCGGAATCCGTTGGACAACTCGAATCCGTAGACGATTGGGAAGGGCCCGTCGAAGTCACGATCGAAGACGACGGGAACATGTCTTCGCACCGGACAGTGCATCGAATTTCAATTCAGAGTATCGGCGTCTTCAATCTTCATTTCGCGAAGCAACCGGCTGCGGATCTGCAAAGCGGGCAAACCCTGCGCCTCCGGCGCGGGATCCGCGTCCGCTCGGAGATTGCCGCCGACGGCGCCGTTGTTACGGGTAGCACCACAGGAGCTCCTGCAATGTGCCCAACGCTGGGGGCCCAACGGTCCATTGTTCTTCTCGTAAACATGCCGGGCACGACACCACCCAATATCAGCGCATCCTCTGTGTATGACATCTTCTTTGGCAGCACAGGCCGGTCCTTGAGTGGGTTCTGGCAGGAAAACAGTTATGGCCAGGCGTGGGCCGAGGGCGACGTTAAGGGGTGGTACACACTCGACTCGAACTATACCTGCGATGAATATCCATCCATCCGCGATGCCGCTATTCGGGCTGCAGATCGAGACGTCGATTTCCGGCAATACAGTCGCGTATTCGTCATCATTTCGGGCGTTAGCGGGGGCTGCGCCTGGGCCGGTATCGCCAATGTCGGCTGCGGTTCAGTGATTCAGTCCGAAGAAGGCACATTCGTGATGTCGGGCGCCTGGATGCTCTCGGATTATTTCTTTAGCCGGGAACAGGGCGTGCGGCTAACGATACATGAAGCTGGTCATGGGCTGGGTTTGCACCACGCCGCTTCACGCAGCTTCGGAAGTGAACCGCTCGGAGCGCCTGGTGTCGATGGCACGCTCGATGAATATGGCGACGTCTTGTCCACTATGGGCCTCTGGAACTTTGGACACTATGCTGCACCGCATAAAGCACAACTCGGATGGATGAGGGATTACTTCACCGTCTCCTCCAACGGAAATTTCGCGTTACCACCCACGGAAGTCGCTTCGAATATAGAAGCGCTGAAGATTCAGAGAGGCACCGACAGTTCGAAGTTTCTGTGGGTTGAGTTCAGAAAGAATGCAGGGCTGTACAACAGCCAATTCGCGCCGGACACCTTCAATGGCGGGCTGGTCCACTACGAGGATTCCACAACAGGTTTTCGAAGCCACCTGCTGGACTTCACAAGAGGCACGAGTACATTTTCAGACGCCACGTTGAAGGGATCCTGGACGGACCCGTATACCAATATGTCCATCACCACAGATACGACGGACTCCGCTGTCCTGGGGGTCACCGTAGCCTACGGTGCTGTCCCATGCGTGCCTGTCGCGCCGACGGTTTCATTGTCTCCGCCGAATCCGAGCGTCTATCCGGGCGAGCAAGTGTTTTACACGCTAACAGTGTTGAACAACGACTCCGCAACGTGTCCACTCCGATCGTTCAACCTGTCGTCATCAGAACCCTCCTCGTGGTCTACAGCGTTCTCACAAAGTGTGATTACACTCGGCCCAGGGCTGTCGAGTTCCGTAGTCATGGCGAAAACCGTCCCGAACGGAACGGTGACCGCGACATATGCCGTCGATGCTGTTGCCGCCGGAGCCAGTGGCGCGACCACTGCAACGGCAAATGTCACGGTAAAGCCCGTTGCACTCTGTGGGCCCTCCGCACCGACCGTGGCATTGTCTCCCCCCAATCCCAGTGGATATGCTGGTCAGAACCTGATCTATACCGTGACCGTGGCAAACAACGACACTTCGATGTGCGCACCTCGGACCTTCGCCATTTCCTCGCTGCTCCCGAGCGCGTGGACGACCGCATTTGCATCCAATTCCCTGACGATCGCGCCTGGAATGACGTCGGCAACGACAATGACTAAAAGTATTCCTTCCAACGCGAGCGCATCGACGTATCCCGTGAACGCGATTGCGACGAATGGTACGGATTCTTCGACGGGCACCGCGACTGCCACAATCATGCCGAGCGTTGCGACTTTGGCCGTCACCGTATCGGCGCCCACAAGCCCGGTGAAAACCAACTCCATGGTCACGATTGCAGCCATGGTGACCCAGGGCTCCACACCGGCATACGGTGCGACAGTCAACTTCACCCTGCATACGCCCAATGGAGTTATTACAAAGAAGGTAACGTCAGATGCGACCGGAAAAGCGCTGTGGAGTTACAAGATCAGCCCGAAAGGTCCCGTCGGCTCTTACATCGTTACGGCTCAAGCAATCTACGGATCCAGGACAGCCATATCTGTTCCGTTTACGTTCATCGTGAAGTGATCGTATTCTGACGGCATTCTTTACAAACCGCCGACTCAGACCAGCTTGTTGAAAACCCAGCCCCTCCGTGCGCGGAGCTGAAAACCCGTCGGAAATGACTACATTGCTGAGCGACACGTTCGGAGCGTTGCCAGCTATCGAACAAAGCCTGACCATGAATTCAAACGCTTTACGTCGGAGTACGACACTCCTCGCATAAGGAACCATAGTTGCCAATGCTGAATCGTTCGAAGTTCCCATCTGGAGAAAACTTCCAGCACGAGAGGAACTAGAACGAAGTCCGGGCGACAGGGATGATCACCGGCTCCGCTGAATATGCGCTGCGAACCTGTCTGATACCTGCAAAGGAATCCAACTCCGGACAACTTATGGGAGGTATGAGAAGGGATTCGCTTTTTGCGCGCTTGGCGTGTGTGACGAGCACGCACAGAATCCGCAAACTGCTGTTCTAACCTACGACAGAAATCAATCATCAAGATCAGATCAGAACTCCCGGATCGCAAGGGCCGGAGACGGATTTCCCCTCTTTAGATTCCGAGGAGCTGGTCTGGAGGAGGCGTGGCTCGCCCTACGCCTCCTCTCTCTAATTTCGGGAAATTGGTGACGTTGACGAATTAGCCGGCGGAAATCTTGAGGCACACCGGAAAATTCCTCCGTTTAGTTCGTCAACGTCACCAATTTCCCAGTGCGATTTCTCGCTGTTGCCACGTTGCTCAAGGAGTTTTGATGTCTGTAGTCGCAAGCCGTTACGCCAAGTCGTTGTGGGATGTTCTCTACCCTTCCAGAACAAAGATGGGTCGGGATCAGCTGCGAAGTTTCCTTTCCGTGATCTCCAGTCAAGATGGCGCCAGGTTGATATTAGATAATCCGGCGCTGCCTACGGAGACCCGAAAGGACCTTCTGGAACAAATAGCAAACGTTCTGCATTTCGACCCGCTGATTCGGAATTTTCTTGGCCTGTTGATTGACGGAAGTCGTCTGGACTTAGTGGAAGAGATTGTGGCTGCCTATGAAAATCTCCTCGACGAAAGCAAGGGAGAGGTGAAACCGGGCGTTACCGCAGCTCCTGACGTCTATTCAAGGCTGCGCGAGGAAATCTCGGGTCAGTGAGAGCTCATTGGACGAAACGATAACCCTGGCCGTGGACCGTAACGATGAATCGAGGATTTGCGGGATCGTCCTCGAGCTTTTGTCTAAGCCAGGAAATGTGGACGTCAACCGTTCGTGTCATCGGAGCCTCCGAGTATCCCCACACCTCATGCAGCAACTCATCTCGTGTGACCACCTCGCCGCGCGACTCGATCAAATGTTGCAATAGCCTGCACTCGCGCTCTGAAAGAGCGGTCACCTGTCCATTCTTCGTCATGCGAGCGAGGGTAAAGTCGAAGGACATACCGTGAAGCTCGCATGTCGTGAGTTTCCTTCGCGCCCCAGCCTCTGCACGCCGAATCAAAGCTTCAACACGAACGAGCAATTCCGGGGCCTCGAACGGTTTTGTGAGGTAGTCGTCCGCCCCGGACTTGAATCCCTGAATCTTGTTATTGAGTTCGGTTCTCGCTGTCAGCATCAGGATCGGTGTTTGCAGCCCATTCTTTCGCAGATTCTTCGCGACATCGAAACCGCTCCGGGAAGGCAGCATCACATCGAGCACGATCAGATCGAAAGATTCGCCTTCGGCCCGGCTTTGGGCATCAATACCGTCCTGCGAGGTATCCACGTTGTAACCGCTGCTGACCAGCAGATCCTTCAGAGTGCGGCGAAGGCCAGGTTCATCTTCTACGAGCAGAATCCGCCGCCGGATCATTGAGGCTCCGCCACTGCCTGAAGAGTCAGCGTAAATCTCGCCCCACCGTCAGGCTCGCGATGGTACGTCACAGCCCCGTTGTGTGCTTTCATGATGCGCTCCACCAGATGGAGACCGAGTCCATTCCCCGGAGTGTTTGTATTGGCGTTGGATCCGCGATGGAACGGTTCGAACAGGTATTGCACGTCCGCATCCGGCACACCAGGACCGCGATCGACCACGTTCAACTCCACCTTTGCGACAGATCCCGATTCGGAAACGGTACGGCCATAAATCTCGATTGTCGAGTTCCCGTCGCGCTGGCCATACTTGATGGCATTGCTCAAAAGGTTCTGCAGGCATCGTGTCAATGCGGCAGCGTCGGCCATCACGAGGGGCAGCCGAGATTCCATTTTGTTTTGCACGGCGGCATTTCCCTCTCTCAGTGCGTTACCCATGTTTCTCAATGCGATCTCGACGACGTCGTTCGGGTCGACAGCGGAAATCGCATAAGCCTTGCCTCCTGATTGAGTCTCCGTGTACGCCATGACCTGTTCCACCATCTCGGTCAACCGTCGCGCCTCACTGCCGACAATAGCGGCATACTCCTGTATGCCCTGGCGGTCCTGCACTACGCCGGATCCGAGATTGTGCGCAGCCGATTGAATGACAGCGAGAGGCGTTCGAAGTTCGTGAGAGATTCCGGCAGCGAATTCCATCTGAAGCCGGCCAAGGCGACGTGCCCGGGCACTTGAAATCACGATGGCGACGGCGCTGATTCCGAGAACGACAAGCACACCAAAACTAAGCGCGAGATTGCGCGCTCGAAACGATTCGACAGCGGTCTCGACGGACCCCGCCCGATGCTTAACAAGTAATCTCCAGCTTTGGCCGGCAAGTGTCACGACTGGTCCACGAGGGTCCGGCCCGCGTCCCCTTTCGCCGCGGGCACCGCGCTGGGGAGGAAGGGTTCCCGTAGGAGGAGGACCGTTACCTCGCCGCTGCAAGGGTTGCGGAGTGAGAAGCTCCATCGAATAATCGGGGTTCTCGATGTCGCTCTCGGTCCATGGATCACCTGATGTGAAAACCGTGCGCGCTTTCGAACCTCTCTGCGAAGCAGTGACAGCGACGCGGTAATCCTGCCCCTCATATTCGGTAAAACGACGAGCCACAAGTCTCGGTAGGATGTGATCGACAATCACACTGTGATTCAGTTCCATGACAATCCAACCGCCGTCCGGCGCCTGGCGATCTGCGCCGTTGAGACTCTCACGAGGCGGCTCTAACCCTCGAGGACCTGGAAACCTGCGATTGAAGAAGAGCACCACGAAGTCAGCTTCCACTGAGAGCGGTCCGTTTGTTCGGCCCAAAAGCCATTGAACAAGAGGCGTGACGGTAGAAGGTGATTCATCCGGCTCGAATACACCCGTAGTTGCATTGAAGCGAAGGACTTCATCGGATGGACGCACGAGGTAAAGCATCCGGACAAGGTCCGGGTAGCCGGCACTCGCGGCCCAGTCCAGATAACGGGTGGCCACCAGGGAAGCATCCAACGATACCGGGAAAACGCGTGGCTCTAACGCATTGCCGAGGTTACGGAATTCTGATGAAAAGTCGTCGGCCAGCTCGCGGGAAGATTGCGCCACGCTGCGCTCCAGGCGCTGTCGCTCTGCCACCGCGATCTGACCGATCCAGTGATACTGAAGTCCCGCCAGGACCAATAGCGCGACAACGGACAAAGCGACTGCAAGACGAAGCACCATAGAGGCAAATCTCGAAGAGGATTATAGATAGAGGAATCTGGAGGGCTGGTAAAAACTTGTTAACCTCGCGTAGCGCTCGGTTTTAGCTTATCGGCTCCCAAAGCCGCGTACTCATATAGCGCTCACCGATATCGTTGAGCAGCGTGACGATAATGCCCTTCCGGATGCGCTTCGCCGTCTCGTACACGCCCTGCATATAGGCCCCCGACGACTGCCCCGCGAAAATCCCGTAACGCGCGAGCAAGGCGCACATCTTTGCGGCGTCGGCGCTGGAAACCCGAACCTTCTGATCCACTACAGACGAGTCGAGAATCTTGGGGATGATGTCCCCGGGCGACTCCAGGGGCTTCAGTCCCTCGATCCCGGGAAAGTCTTCCGGCACGATCTGAACAATTTCCACTCCCGGCATTTCTTTTTTAAGTCGACGGCCCACGCCGGTAATTGTTCCTCCGGTCCCGATTCCAGACACAAAATGAGTCAGCTTGCCGTCGGTCTGCGCAAGAATCTCCGCGGCGGTCTCGTTATAGTGCGCCAGCCAGTTGTTCTCGTTTGCATATTGGTCACAGTGGAAAAACCGATCGGGTTCGCGTTCGTGGATCCGGTGTCCTTCCCGCAAGGCCTCATCGTAACCCTCAATCGGATCCGTTTGGACGAGCGTAGCGCCGTGCGCCTGAATGCGCATTTTCCGTTCTTTGCTGGCATTGCCCGGCACCACGATCTGGATCGGAACTTTCATCATCGCGCCGATCATCGCATAGGCGATTCCCGCATTGCCGGAGCTTGAATCCAGAACGATCTGCCCTTTGCCGATCTTTCCTGTAATGAGCGCCTCGAGCAGCATCCGACGGACAGGTCGATCCTTCAGGCTGCCACCGGGATTGGCATACTCCGCCTTGGCGTAGACCGAAACTTCGGGAAGCTCCTCCTTGAAGCAGAGGATTTCCACCATGCGTGTATTGCCGATCAGGTTGAGAGCGGGATAACGCCGATGAAACTCGACATAACGGTCGTCGATGGGAATCGTGCCGAACGGATTCATGCAAAACCTAGATTCCGACGCACACCTTCCCAAAGCCGACGCCAGTAGGGCACCTCGACAGCAGGCACCACTCGGGGATCGACATCAGGCCGGTAACGCCGGTTTTTTGCAAGCTCCTTCACGGTGTCGTGATACGCAAAGACATTGCAATGGACGCAACGCAATAGCGGAATGGAAACCTCTAGAATCGGGATGAACAAGTGATCCGTTGAGTTACAAATCGGCCGATTGCTCATAAATCAGTCGAACTTGACTATACCATGTCACGGATTAACGGAAAAAGAGCACCGTCACCACGATAAAGATTGGGATCAGAATCGTTCCCGAATAGAGCATGTACCCCCCAAAGGAAGGCATGGGAACGCCCGCACGTTCGGCAATGCTCTTGACCATGAAATTAGGGCCATTTCCAATGTAAGTATTGGCACCCATGAACACAGAACCGCAGGATACCGCTCGCAGCAGCGAAGTTCCCAGTGGTGTATGGAGAAGCGCCCCAAGATTCTCCGCAGCCGTGCCGACGACTCCAGAAGCCATGGCACCGAACGTGAGATA
>Ga0111539_10002176_pt1 | contig 26185 bp, 28 predicted proteins | sample RhiMethybrSRZTD1_FD_79667 | JGI IMG/M metagenome (GOLD analysis project Ga0111539, IMG submission 79667) | Populus rhizosphere microbial communities from Tennessee, USA - Rhizosphere MetaG P. TD hybrid SRZTD1 (version 2) (version 2) | ecosystem: Host-associated > Plants > Roots > Rhizosphere >...
ACCGCTTCGTCGTCGGTGTCGACGTCCGGTCGCCGCCGGGTGATGCGCGGATCCTCGTGCACTTCGATGCCGAGGCCGTGCCCCGTGCCGTGGCCAAACGCCTCGCCCAGGCCGTAGCCTTCGAGCGTCTGCCGCGCCGCGGCGTCGATGTCGAAGCGCGATCGGCCTGGCGCGACGGCGGCGATCGCGCGGACGCGCGCGTCGTTCACCGCGTCGAACACTTCCCGCGCCCGGGCGCTGGCCGGCCCGACCGAAACGGTGCGCGTCAGGTCGACGCAGTATGAGTCGTAGACGCCGCCGAAGTCCAGCACGACGAGGTCCCCTTCGGTAATTGTTCGCCCGCCCGGACGCGCGTGGGGCAGCGCCGCGTTCGGCCCGCTGGCCACAATCGTATCAAACGCCGACCGCTCGAACCCCGCCTTGCGGATCTGCCAGTCAATCGCCAGCGCGAGATCGCGCTCGCTGTCGCCGCGCCGCACCAGGCCCAGCACGATGGCCGCAACCCCGGAGAGCCGCCGCGCCGCCTCGCGCATGGTCCCGACCTCATGCTCGTCCTTACGCATCCGCGCCCGCTCGACGATCCGTTCGGTCGCCACCAGCGCGGCCGACGGCGAGGTGCTCGCGAGCGTCGAGGTGAGCCATTGATGGCGCGCCACCGTCAAATGGGCTGCCTCGACGCCGATGTGCGTCCAGCCGTTGCCGCCGAGCAGCCGCGCCAGCGTCGCGTCGTACGATCCGTCGACGGTGACCAGCTCGAGCGACGGGCACTCGCCGGCCGTCCCCTGCGTGGCCGTGATCGTCGTCACATAGCGGAAATCGGTGAGGAAATAGAGGCGGTCGGCGGTGACGACCGCGATCGCCGAGCTGCCGGTGAAGCCGGTCAGGTAGAGGATGTTCGGGAGCGAGGTGACGACGAGAGCGTCGAGGCCGCGCGCGGCGAGGTCGTCCCGGATGCTGCGATGGCGGCGGTCAAGCGCCGCGGTGGGTGCGGACGGCATGGATGGCGTCGAGCCACTGCTCGAGCGCCACCAAGGTCAGGCTGGCGCGCTCGCGCTCGGCAAGATCCTCCGCCGATTCTACCGGCAACATCTCGTCGTGCATCGACATCATGTCGTCGTCCGGCTCCGCGGCGCGCGGCGCCGGCTCGACGATTCGTGCGCCGAAGTCGACCTCGATCGAATGCTCCGGCGGAGGCGACGGCGGCGCGATGAGATCGAAGTCGACGATCGGCTCCGGCATCAGTTCGGGCACGACCGCGGCGACGCCGAAGTCGACCGACGGCTCCTCGATCGGCGGCGGCGTCTCGGTGAGATCCATCGCCACTTCCGGCTCCGGCGTCTTCACCAGTTCGAGCGCGGGCAGATCGACTTCGACCGGGCGTTCCGGGGGCGGCGGCGTCTTCACCGGCAGATCGATTTCGACCGGCGGCCCGTCCGGCTGCGGCGCGCTGTAAGTTGGCAGATCGACTTCGACCGACGGTTCTGGCGCCGCCTGCGGCGAAATCGCTCCGAGCTGGAAATCAGGCGCCGCCTCTGCGGCCGGGGGCTGCGCGACGGGCGCCGTCTCCGCCGGCTGCGACTTCGCTTTTGCGGCGGGTCGCGGCGGCGGCGGCGGCAGGTTCTTCAGGAACTCGGCCTCGGCCTGCTCGAACGACATCCCTTCGTCGACCGGCGCCGGCTTCGGCGGCTCGACGATCGCCTCGAGATCGGCGACCGTGCGCTGCAGATCCGGATCGTTGCGCGCCAGGGCCAGCGCCGCGCGGTACTGCGCGAGCGCTTCGACCAGCGAGCCGCGGCGGTGATGGATTTCCGCGAGCCCGCGGATGGCGGCGAGATTTTCCGGCGCGCTCTTGAGGACCAGCTCGAGCTCGGTCTGCGCCTCATCGAGCGCGTTGAGCTCGACCAGCGCGCGGCCCAGCGTGACGCGCGCGGAGAGATATCCAGGATGGATGTCGAGGCCGGCGCGGCAGACCTCGACCGCTTCCTCGAAGCGGCCCGCGCGCCGGCACTCCTCGGCCAGCTGCGCAAAAGCAATCGACGCCGGGTCCTTCTGGACCCGGCGTCGAAGGTCGTCAATGCGCTGGCTGTCGGCCATCGATCACGGGCGGGGAGCGCTCGATCCCGAGCTCGTGCTGACGATCGTGATCGGGCTGGAGAAAACACCCTGCAGGCCGAAGTTGTCGGTCACCGTCAGCGTGACGATGAACACGCCCACGTCGTCGAAGTCGTGCTGCGTGGTGACGCCGCTCTTGCGCGTGCCGTCCCCGAAGTCCCACGCGTAGCTGGTGATCGTGCGCCCCGCTGTCGCCCTCGACGACGAGGCGTTGAAAATGGCCTGGTCCCCGACCCTGACCGGATTGGTGGCGATCACGAAGCTGGCGATCGGCGCAGCGGGATCCGCCGGCGGCACGATCACGCTGGGCGGCGCCAGGCGAATCCGCACCTGCGGATGCTGCGCGAACTGGAAGCTCGAGCCGGTCGGCGTCGCCACGATGTCGACGCAGATGCCGGGCAGGCCGTCGCACGTCTGGACGCGCCCGACCGGCGCGGCCGGCGGGGCGGTGAAGGTCACCGTGGCCAGGCCGCTCGCATCGGTTCTCGCCGTCCGGCCGGGCCGGAAGGTGCCGAAGTCGGCCGCAATGCCGTTCACGGTCATGTCGAACCGGAATTCCTGGTTCGCAACCCCTTGACCCAGCCTGAGCATCGTCACCGCGATCGTCGACACCGACTGCCCGTCCTGCGTGATGGTGTCGGGCGTGGCGCGAATGTCGATCGTCTCGGCGGGGCCTGACGGCCCCGTCAGCGCGGGTGGCGCGTCGGCTCTATTTACGGTGCACGCGGCCACTGCCATCGCCGGCAGCGCCACCGCGAGGAATTTGAAAGCCTTCATTGGACTAGAAATCTCCAAAGTCGCCGAAATTGATTTGGATGTTGCCTTCGACCTTGACCTCGTTGCCGGCCTGATCGCGGCCCCAGAAGGTCACCTTCGCCAAGCCGGTGATGACCCGGTTGTTGGCCAGCAGCTGGATGAGCGGCGCCTCTTCCTTCGCCTGATGGCGCACCAGATCGAAGCCGACCGTCGTCTGCTGCGGCGTCACCGTCACCGTGACGATGCCGTCGAACGGGTGGGGCACGTCGACGCCCGGCGTGTTGCGGCCGTCGGCGCGCGTGTATTCGACGCGGTAGCGCGACAGCGTGATGTCGTTCAGCGGGCTCGGCGTCGTTGGCGTCGGCGAACCGGAATCCTTCATCACGATGTGCATCACCGCCGAACCGAGGTCGTTGAAGACCGTCGGGCACGGCGCGGTGGGCGAGCACGGCAGCGGCGAGGTGACGTTGGTGATGACGTCGGAGATCAACACCGCCGTCGCCGGCGCCGGAGTGACCGCCCCGCGGATCCCCTGGAGCGAGTCGACGACGATGAACGACCCGCCGCGCCCTTCACGCGCGACCGAGCCGCAGGACACGGTCGCCGCAACGAGGCCGGCAACCGCAACGAATTGAACAACACTCTTACAGGTCATCGCAGTTAGCTCTTGATGATGCGCGGGGTGATGAAGATGAGCAGCTCGGTGCTCTGGTCGTTCAGCGTGTCGCGCTTGAACAGCCAGCCAAGCAGCGGGATGCGGCTCAGGCCGGGCGTCCGGTCGTTGGCCGTCTGCTCCTGGCTGACGTAGATGCCGCCGATGACCGTCGTCTGCCCGTCGCTCACCAGCACCTGGGTGTTGGCGCGCTGGGTGTTGATCGGCGGGATGTTGTTGACGGCGCGGCTGAAGTCGGGCGAGGCGTTCTCGACGGCGATCTGCATGATCACCGTGTTGGCGGCGGTGATCTGCGGCGTCACCTTCAGCGTCAGCGCGGCGTCCTTGAAGCTCACCGTGACGGTGTTGTTGGCGACGGTCTGAATCGGGATCTGCACGCCCTGGGTCATTTCGGCGGCGACGTTGTTCTGCGTCGTCACCCGCGGCGTCGACAGCAGACGGCCGTTGCCGCTGCGTTCGAGCGCGCTCAGGGCGACGTCGAGGCCGAACGCGCCATTGACCGACCCCAGAGCCAGGCCAACCGCGCTCGGGGCGCCAGGCACGCCGAGGCCGACCGCCGTGGTCGTCCCGGCCGCGCCGGCGGCGCCCCTCAGGTTGCCGTTGTTCGGGAACGCCAGCGGCGTCGTATTGCCGATGGCGGCGTTGACGTTGCCGTTGAAGCCCCACTGCACGCCGAGCGCGCGGGCATAGTCCTTGTTGGTCTGGACGATGCGCGCTTCGATTTCGACCTGCGGCTGCGCGCGATCGAGCGTGGTAATCAGGTCGCTCGCCAGCGTCAGGCGGTCGCGCAGGTCGGTGATGATGAGCGTGTTGGTGCGCGGATCGACCTGCACCGTGCCGCGCTGCGACAGCGCGCTCTTGGTCAAGAGCGCCTGCAGTTCGTCGGCCTTGGCGTAGCTCAGCGTCTTGGTGAACACCTCGAGCTGGCCGGCGAGCGCCTGCTCTTCAGCCACCTTGCGGCGCTGCGACTGCTCGTCGGCGAGCACCGACAGCGGGGCGATGCGGACGATGGTGCCGTCGATGATGTAGCCCAGCTTGTTCGCCGCCAGGATGATGTCGAGCGCCTGGTCCCATGGCACGTCGCGCAGCGCCACGTCGACGGTGCCGGTGACGGCGGGATCGATGACGATGTTCAGGCCGCTGATCTCGGAGAAGGTGCGCAGCACCGCCCGCAGATCCGCGCCCTGGAAGTCGAGGCTGATCGGGTGGCCGGTGAACTGGCGCCCGCCGCGCGTCTGCGTCGTCGTGGACGGTTCGGTCGCGGGCGGCGGCACCGGCGGCTGCGCCTGCGGGTTCGGCGTCTGCGCCTGCTGCGCCGCGAACGCGGCGCCGGTCACCTTCACGACCGGCGTCACCGTCGCGGCCGCGGCCGGCTTCACCGCCGCGGCGGGCACGGCCGCCGGCTTGTCGAGGCCGAGCGCGGCGATCGGATCGGCCGCCGGCGCGCTGTGCAGCGCCATCATCGCGTCGGGCGCGGCGCCCTTCGCGCTCGCAGGCGGCAGCACGAACGGCGCGGCATCCGGCGACGCCTTGTCGAAGTCGACGACGACCGTGTTGCGGTCGCTGCGGATCCGATGCGAGACCGGCTGCGACAGCGCGACGCGCACCCGCGAGGCGGGATGGCCGAGCGATTCGGTCGGCTCGATCGAGACGCCGGCAATCGGGCTCTTCGCGCTGGCGACGACCGAGTTGGCGACCTCGCTGGCGGCGACGTTCCGGAAATCGAGCAGCACGGTCAGCGGGTCCGGCCGCGTCGCGGTGTAGGCCACCGGCTCGCTCGCCTCGATGACGAGCGACGCGCCCTTGGCGTTGAGCCGCGAGCTGATGGCCTTCAGCCGGACGCTGGAGGCCGGAGTCGCAGCGGGGCCGGACGCATTGACGAGCGTGCCGGCGGCGGCGACGAGGGTAGAAAGGGCAACGGCCCGGGTTAGAGTCATTACTTGGCGTCCTCGAGCGATCGAAGCAGCTTGCGAACTTCCCGCTGCTTCACGAGCGACAGCGGGTCGTTCACTTCTTGGATGACGATGAGCCCCTGCGGCGTGATCGTCTTGATCGTGCCGTCGAGCAGTTTGTCGCCGGTGTGAACGATGTAGGTCTTCGTATCGGGGCCCTGGATCATCGCCACGAGCGACCCGCGGCTCTGCATGATCCCGCGCACTGAAATCTCACCAAGCGCCATCCCCGCCGGCCCTTCGCCGCGGCGCGACGTCACATCGATGTCCGACCCCGTGCCAATCAGGCTTTGGAACGGATCGCGCCGCCCGTCGGCCCGGTAGCTGTAGGTCTCGGCAGGCGGCGCGGCGTTCGCCGGCGGCTGCGGCGCCGGCGTCGCCTGGGTGGCGCCCGCGGCGGGCGCCGGCGTCTTGTCGGAAGCCGGGGCCGGTTTCTCGGCCTGCGCCGGCTTGGCGGCCTGAGGCGTCGGCGCCGGCGCGGCCGGCGGCGGCGCCTGCGCGTGCGCCAGCGGGGCGGCGAGCGCGGCGAATACGGTGAAGACGACGGCAGTGCGCATGGCCTTAAGCACCCTTGGCCGCCGGCGCCGCCGGCTTCGCGCCGGGCTTGGCCGGCGCCGGTTTATCGAGCAGGACGAAGGTGGTCGCGACGCACGTCGCCGTGATCGTCGCGCCGCCCGATCCCGACCTTTCCTTGCCTTTGACGTCGAGGCCGCTGATGTTCACGATGCGGGTGAACTTGCCGACCCGGTCGAAGAAGATCGCGAGGTTGTGATACGTCCCTTCGAGCTCGAGCGTGATCGGCCACTCAGCGTGCAGCTGCTTGGTGACGGTCGGCGCGGGCTTGAAGCCCTTGATCGTCATGTTCGACTGCGCCGCCACCGTCTGCATCCGGTTCAGCAGATCGGCCGCGTCCTTCTCTTCCGGCAGAATCGCCTTGAGGTTCGCCAGCCGCCCTTCGAGGTCGCTGACCTGGGCGCGGAACTCGGGCAGCTTCTTGGCGGTGTTCAGGCCCTTGGTGACGTCGGCGCGCAGCGACGCGAGCTGCGTCTGCCGCGCGACCATGTCGGCCCGCACCGGCATCTCGTAGTAGTAGTAGAAGACGCCGCAGCCGGCGACGGCGAGCGCGACGAACGCGCCGACCTGCGCGTACCACGGCAGGGCGGTGAGGGTCAGTTTCATGACTTGGCTACCCGGGCGTATCGGGGCAACTCCGTACGACCTTTAAAGTTCTCGTGCACCACGACTACCCGCCCGTCTTGGTCGCCGGCGCGGCGGGTGCCGCTTCGCCCGGCTGCTGAAACACGGCCTTGATCGTGAACTTGATCAGCGAGGTCGACGCCTGGGCCGAGGGATCGGTCGTCGTGTTGACGATCTCCACCGACCGCTTGAAGTAGCCCGAGGCCTCGAGGTTCGACACGAACTCGGACAGTCCGGTCAGCGTCGTCGCCTTGCCTTCCATGATTACTTCGGCGTTGGCCTGCTTCATCGCCGTCAGCCACAGCATCGGCGGCAGCGCGCGGCTGATCTGGTCGAGCATGTGGACCGGGCCGGTCTGCCCCTTGCGCAGCTGCTCGATCAGGACGACGCGCTGCTGCAGCTGCGCCTTGCGCTGCTCGAACTGCTGCACCTGCTGAATCACCGAGTGCAGCCGGGTGGTTTCCTGCTGCGCCGATGAGATCTCGGAGTCGAGCTGCGACGACTCGCGCGACAGCGCGAGGAAGCGCCAACCGATGAACGACATCGCCAGCACCAGGATGATGCTGCAGCCGATGGTCAGCTTCTGGCCGGTGGTGCCGAAGGTGACCGCTTTCTTCTTCTTGCCGCGGTCCTTCTCGACCGCCAGCAGGTTGATGCGGATCATCGGTCGCCCGCCTTTCTGAGCGCGAGGCCCACCGCGACCGCCGCCGCCGGGCTGCCGTCCGTATCAGAGACGCCGAGCTTCGACGGGTCGAACGAAATCTTCTTGAACGGGTCGAAGACCTCGACCGCGGTGTTGAACCGCTCCTGCAGCGCTTCGACGAAGCCGCTGACGCGTGACGCGCCGCCGCTGACGACGATGCGATCGATGCGATCGGAGGAGGCGGTGGCCTTGAAGAAGTCGAACGTCTTCTGGATTTCCAGCAGCACGTTCTCGGTCATGGTCGCCAGCACCGGCGCGACGTCCTCGGGGTTGACCCCCTCGACCGGCACGCCGCGCTTCAGCTGCTCGGCCTGGTCGAACGGCAGGTTCAGCTCTTTCTGCACCGCCTCGGTGTAGGAGTTGCCGCCGATCGAGATGTCGCGGGTGAAGGTCGACTGGTCGCCGGTGATGATGTTGATGTTGATCGCGCTCGCGCCGGCGTTGAGCAGCACGACCACCTGATCGGGCTCGAGGCCGTAGTTCGCCTCGTAGGCGTTCTGCAGCGCGAAGGCATCGACGTCGACGATGATCGGCGTCCGGCCGGCCTGGGAGATGACGCCGGTGTAGTCGGCGATCTTCTCCTTCTTGGCCGCGACCAGCAGCACGTCCATCGTGCCCTTGGATTCCTCGCCGGTGCCGGCGTCGAGAATCTGGTAGTCGAGGTTGACGTCCTGGATGTCGAACGGGATGTACTGTTCGGCCTCCCAGTAGATCGACTCGGCGAGCTCCGCCTCGGTCATCACCGGCAGGTTGATCTTCTTGACGATGACGGCGTTGCCCGAGAGCGACGCGGCCACCTCTTTCGTCTTGAACGCCCTGTTCTCGAAGACACGGCGGATCGCGTCGGCGACCGCAGCGCCGTCGATGATGGCGCCGTCGACGATGCTGTCGGGGGGAACCGGCTCGCTCGCGAAGGCGACGACCTTGAAGTTCTTGCCCGACGCCTTCAGTTCGACGGCCTTGACGGCGCTCGAACCGATGTCGAGGCCGACGACTGCCTTTGATTTTCCAAGACCAAACACGTCTTTTGTCCTAACTGAACCAGCCTGGTTGTTCGTGTGAGACTTCGAACATTCCGCAAAGCCAGTACCAAACCTCGACGGTGCGTGAACAGCGGCGAATTCCGAGGTTTCCCGTTCAAAAGTGCGATTCGGGGCCGCTCGGCCGGCGCGCGACGTGTAACGGATGCGCAATCGAGTTACAAAACCGTACGCAGCCGTTTCTATGCTTTCGGGCGGTTGCCGGCGCGCGCGCGCCGGGCCGTCGCGGGAGTCGCTCTCCCGTCCAGCTTTGCTTATCGGCGTGACGACAGAGTCACATCAGCGGGGGTGGCGCTGGTCTTGACAGTGCCCAGAAATGCTCGTATGCTTTGGGTTTACAGTTGCCTGGACCTGCCCGACTGTTGCTCGTCCGGGCGGGAACTCCCCCCACACCGGCAGGACATATAAGCGTTCGTGGGTTTTCGAAAGGCTTTGTCAGGGATGTCTACGTTCATGGCCAGCGCGGAGAAGGCGGCCGCGCAAAGCCGCTGGCACATCATCGACGCCGACGGGCAGGTGCTCGGACGGATTGCGAGCGTCGCCGCGCGGCTCCTGCAGGGCAAGAACAAGCCGACCTATACCCCCTTCATCGACACCGGCGATCACGTCGTCGTCGTCAACGCGGCCAAGGTCAAGCTGACCGGCCGTAAGGAAGATCAGAAAATCTACCGGCAGCACAGCGGCTACGAGGGCGGCCTGCGCGAGGAGCGCGCCCGCCTGGTGCGCGCGCGCCGGCCGATCAAGCTGGTCGAAGACGCGGTGCACGGCATGCTGCCCAAGACCAAGCTGGGGCAGGCGATGTACCGCAAGCTGAAAGTGTACGCCGGTCCGGATCATCCGCACGCGGCGCAGAAACCCTCCAAGCTCGAGGTCGCGTAACGTGGCAGCAGCGCAGTACTACGCAACCGGTCGCCGCAAGACGTCGACCGCGCGCGTCTTTCTCAGGCCGGGCAACGGCGCCATCAGCGTCAACAACCGCAAGTTCGAAACCTTCTTCACCACCGAAGCGCTCCGCACCCAGATTCGCACGCCGCTGGTCCTCACCGAGACCGCCGACAAGTTCGACATCCTCGCCACCGTCGCCGGCGGCGGCGTGTCGGGCCAGGCGGGCGCGGTGCGGCTGGGCATTGCGCGGGCGCTGGTCGAATACAACACCGAGCTGCGCAAGCGGCTCAAGGACGAAGGCATGCTGACGCGCGACGCGCGCGCCAAGGAACGCAAGAAGTACGGCATGGCGGGGGCGCGCAAGCGCTTCCAGTTCAGCAAACGGTAACAACTCGAATCGATCCCGAGAGGACGGAGGACGCTTGGCCGCGATCGCGATGAAGGATTTACTGGAGGCGGGGGTTCACTTCGGCCACCAGACGAAGCGGTGGAACCCGAAGATGAAGGAGTACATCTTCGGCGAACGGAACGGCATCTACATCATCGACCTGGGCAAGACGGTGAAGCTGTTTCGCGACGCCGAAGAGTTCGTGAGCCGCCTCGCGGCCGAGGGCCGCACCATCCTGTTCGTCGGCACCAAGCGCCAGGCCCAGGACGTGATCGCGGAAGAAGCGCAGCGCTGCGGCATGTTCCACGTCAACGAGCGCTGGCTCGGCGGCCTGCTCACCAACTTCGCCACCATCCAGCGCAGCCTCGGCCGGCTGCGCGACCTCGAGGCGATGGCCACCGACGGCCGCTTCGACACCCTCTCGAAGAAAGAGATCGCGCGCAACGAGAAAGAGCGCCGCAAGCTGGCCAAGAACCTCGACGGCATCCGCGGCATGTCGCGGCTGCCCGACGCCATCTTCGTCGTCGACACCCGCAAGGAGCAGATCGCGGTCGACGAGGCGCGCAAGCTGAAGATCCCGGTGATCGGCATCGTCGACACCAACTGCGATCCGGACGAAGTCGACTTCGTCATCCCCGGCAACGACGACGCGCTGCGCGCCATCCGGCTGTTCGCGTCGCGGATCGCCGAGGCGGTGATCGCCGGCCGCGACATGAAGCAGTCGGTCGACGCCGAGTCGTCGCGCGACATGGGCGACGAGCCCGACGAGCGCGGTCCGCGCCCCGGCTCGCGGCCGCAGCGGCGGCGCGAACCGGCGCCGGCGTCCGCATGACAAGGGATTAGGCTCGGGGCTTAGGAACAGGCGGACTTCGAAGGAGGCGCCGGCTTTTCAACGAGCCCGGCGCCTTTTTTTTTCGTACGACGTCGGCCGGCCTTCCGGCCGGCAGCATGGAGAGAGCAATGGCGACCACGGCAATCACGGCGGACATGGTGAAGAAGCTGCGCGACCAGACCGGCGCCGGCATGATGGAGTGCAAGTCGGCGCTGGCCGAGGCGAACGGCGACTACGAGGAGGCGACGACGATCCTGCGCAAGCGCGGCCTGGCGAGCGCGGCGAAGAAAGCCGGCCGCACCGCCAGCGAAGGGCTGATCGCGCACCGCGTCGCGCCCGACCACGGCGCCGGTACGCTGGTCGAGGTCAACTGCGAGTCCGACTTCGTCGCGCGGACGCCCGACTTCCAGGAACTGATGCAGAGCGTCGTCGACGAGATCGAGAAGGCGGGCGACGCCGCCACCGAGGCGTGGCTGAAGGATCCGAACGGCCCGGTGCAGAAGCTGGTGGCCGCGAAGATCGCCAAGCTCGGCGAGAACATGGCGGTCAGCCGGTTCGTGCGCTATTCCGGCAAGGGTTACGTCGGGCAGTACATCCACATGGGCGGCAAGATCGGCGTCCAGGTCGAGTTGAGCGGCGTCACCCCCGAGGTCGCGAAGCGCGACGAGTTCGCCGCGCTGGTGAAGGAGATCGCGATGCAGATCGCCGCCGCGAGCCCGGGCTACGTCTCGCGCGAGGCGGTGCCGGCGGCGCTGCTGGAGAAGGAAAAGGCGATTTACCGCGCCCAGATGGAGAACTCGGGCAAGCCGGCCAACGTGCTCGAGAAGATCATCGAGGGCAAGCTCGGGAGCTACTACAGCCAGGTGGTGCTGCCCGACCAGCCGTCGATCCGCGACCCGAAGATGACGGTGAAGGATGTGCTCGCCGCCGCCAACAAGACGCTCGCCGCGCAGGTCGCCGTTCACCGATTCGCGCGTCTAAAGGTTGGCGAATCTGTGAATGGCTGATGGCTAAGGGCTATAATCGCCCTTCGTGACTGCCGAGCGTCGCCCCGCCTACAAGCGCGTCCTCCTCAAGCTTTCCGGCGAAGCCCTGATGGGCGAACAGACCTACGGCATCGACCCGGCCGTGGCGACGCAGATCGCGCTCGACGTCGCCGAGATCCAGGGCATGGGGGTCGAGACCGCGATCGTCATCGGCGGCGGCAACATCTTTCGCGGCGTCGCCGCCAGCGCCCGCGGCATGGACCGCGCCACCGCCGACTACATGGGCATGCTGGCGACGGTGATCAACGCGCTGGCGCTGCAGGACGCGCTCGAGCAGCAGAACGTCCTCACCCGGGTCGTCACCGCGATCGAGATGCGCGCCGTGGCCGAGCCGTTCATCCGCCGGCGCGCGATTCGCCACCTCGAGAAGGGGCGCGTCGTCGTGTTCGGCGCCGGCACCGGCAACCCCTACTTCAGCACCGACACCGCGGCCGCGCTGCGGGCGATGGAGATCAAGGCCGACGTCATCCTCAAGGGCACCAAGGTCGACGGCATCTACGACGCCGACCCGATGGTGAAGACCGACGCCGTCCGGTTCGAGCGCATCTCCTATCTCCAGGTGCTCGAGCAGGGGCTCAAGGTGATGGACGCGACGGCGATTTCCCTGTGCATGGACAACCGCCTGCCAATCGTCGTCTTCAACCTCAAGACTCCCGGCAACATCAAGCGCGCGATCACCGGCGAGCCGATCGGATCGCTGGTGACGGCATGAGGCAGATCATCTCAAGTCTCGAAGGGGCGCTGCACACATGGATGTCAATGACCTGAAGGGCTTGTTCACGGAAATCAACAAGCGGATGAAGGCGACGCTCGATCATCTCCAGCACGAGTTCGGCGGGGTGCGCACCGGGCGCGCTTCGGTGACCATCCTCGACGGCGTCCACGTCGAGGCTTACGGATCGAAGATGCCGCTCAACCAGCTTGCCGGTCTGTCGATCCCCGAGCCGACGATGATCCTGGCGCAGCCGTTCGATCCGTCGCAGCTCGGCGCGATCGAGAAGGCGATCCGCGCCGCCGGCCTCGGGCTGAACCCGGCCAACGACGGCAAAGTCGTGCGCATCCCGCTGCCTTCGCTGACCGAGGAGCGGCGCAAGGAGCTGTCCCGCCACGTGCACAAGCTGAGCGAGGAAGCGCGCAACAGCGTCCGCCAGGTGCGCCGCGACGCCAACGAGCGGCTGAAGAAGCTGCTCAAGGACCACCAGGTTTCCGAGGACGACGAGAAGAAGGGGCTCGACGAGGTCCAGAAGATCACCGACAACCACATCAAGCACATCGACGACCTCCAGAAGAAGAAGGATTCGGAACTGCTCGGCAAGTAGCGAGACCGTGTCAGGGACGTTCTTCACGCATCTCGAATGTTCGGTGCCGTGCGGCCTGCCGCCGCGCGATCCGCGCACGCGCCAGCACCTGTGCGAGTGCGGCGCTCCCCTGCTCGCCCGCTACGATCTGGACGCCGCCGCCAGGGCCTGGACGCGCGAGTCGCTGCGCGGGCGCGAGCCGAACATGTGGCGCTACCGCGAGCTGCTGCCACTGTTCGACGGCGAGTCGCCGGTGACGCTCGGCGAGGGCTTCACGCCGCTCTTTCACGCCCGCGCCCTCGGCGCCACGCTCGGCCTCGACCGCCTCTACATCAAGGACGAGTCGCTCAACCCGACCAACTCGTTCAAGGCGCGCGGCCAGTCGGCGGCAATCACCCGCGCGCGCTACCTCGGCGCGACCACCATCGCGCTGCCGACGGCCGGCAACGCGGGCAACGCCGCGGCCGCCTACGCGGCAGCAGCCGGCCTCGCCTGCCAGGTCTTCATCCCCCGCGACGCCAAGCAGCCGTTCGTCGACGAATGCCACCTCTACGGCGCGACCGTGACCCTGGTCGACGGCCTGATTACCGATGCCGGCAGGATGGCCGCTGAAAAAGGGGGCCCGCTCGGGTGGTACGACGTCTCGACGCTGAAGGAGCCGTATCGCATCGAAGGCAAGAAGACGATGGCCTATGAGCTGGCCGAGCAGATGGACTGGCAGTGGCCGGACTGGATCGTCTATCCCACCGGCGGCGGCACCGGGATGGTCGGAATGTGGAAAGCGTTCGACGAGATCGAGCGGCTCGGCTGGGTGAAGCCGGGCCGGCGGCCGCGGATGGTGTCGGTGCAGGCGGAGAACTGCGCGCCGATCGTCCGCGCGTTCGACGCCGGCGCCGAGAAGGCGCAGCCGTGGGAGGGCGCCTCGACGCTCGCCGACGGCCTGCGCGTGCCGCGCGCGATTGGCGACTTCCTGATCCTGCGCGCGATCCGCGAAAGCAGCGGCACCGCGCTGGCCGTGCCCGACCACGCGATGATCGAAGGAATGCTCGCCATCGGCCGGCACGCGGGCGTCAGCGCCGCGCCTGAGGGCGGCGCCGCATGGGTCGCCATCCAGCGCCTCGTGGCCAACGGCTCGATCAAGCCCCGCGACTCGGTCGTGCTCTTCAATACCGGCGGCGCGCTCAAATACCTCGACGTCCTCCGCGATTAGCTGCTGCCGGCCCGCAGAGCGGCGCCGAGGGCCCCTAATTTGCACAGAACGGCAGCAGGAGGTGAGCGGTATGTTCGGAGTGCTGGGCTGGATCCTCTTCGGCTTGATCGTCGGCGCGCTCGCGAAGCTGGTGATGCCGGGTCGCGATCCGGGCGGGATCATCGTCACCATGCTGATCGGCATTGCCGGCGCGCTCGTCGGCGGGTTCATCGGGCGGACGCTCGGCTGGTACGGCCCGAATGATGGCGCCGGGTTCTTGATGTCGTTCCTCGGCGCGATCCTCTTGTTGTGGATTTACCGGATGGTGGTCGCGCGCCGCACCGTCTAGCCTGAGGTAGTGTCCGGCGTCCGGCCGGACACTACGCTGTTCTCGCGTCAGTCGCCGAAGGTGACGCCGAGGGCCCTGGCTGTCATGAGCAGATCGGAGTCCATCGGCACCGTCTTGGTCTTGCCGACCACGTCCTCGAGCCGCCGGGCGATGATGTCGGGCGGATCGTAGGCGACCATCGTGCCGAAGTCGCGGCACTTGACGAGCTCGACCGCCTTGCCGCCGAATCGGGTGGCCAGCGTGCGATCGAACGCGGTTGGCGCGCCGCCGCGCTGCAGGTGGCCGAGCACCACGTGCCGCGTCTCCTTGCCTGTTTCCTGTTTCAGCGCCTCGCACATCATCGCGCCGATCCCGCCGAGCCGTTCCGCCGCCAGGCCGTGCGCCGCTTCGATGAGCGACAGCGACCCGCCTTTCGGGTACGCGCCCTCGGCGACGACGACGATGCTGAACTTGGCGCCCCACTGATCGCGCTCCCGGAGCCGCCGCGCTACCTGGCTGATCTCGAAGGGAATTTCCGGGATCAGAATCGCATCGGCGCCGCCGGCGACGCCGGCGTGGAGCGCAATCCACCCCGCATAGCGCCCCATCACCTCGACGACGAGGATGCGCTTGTGCGCTTCCGCCGTCGTGTGCAGCCGATCGATCGCGTCAGTCGCGAACGCGACCGCGGTGTCGAACCCGAAGCAGTTGGTCGTGCCGACGATGTCGTTGTCGATCGTCTTCGGCACGCCGACAATCGGCATCCCGAGGAGATAGAACTCGTGCCCGATCGCCAGCGTCCCGTCGCCGCCGATCGCAATCAGCGCCTCGAGGCCGAGGCGCCGGAAGATCTCCATCACCCGGTCGGCGTACTGGTGCGCGCCCTCGCTGGTGGTGACCTGCGAGGTCAGCGGATTGCCGGTGTTGAGCGTGCCGAGGATGGTGCCGCCGAGGCGGAGGATGCCGGTGACGTCGCGCGGCGTGAGCACGTGCGTGCGCTCCGCCTCGAGCAGGCCGTCGAAGCTGTCTTCGATGCCGAGGGTGGCGATGCCGCTGTTCCAGGCACTCTTGACGACGGCGCGGATGACGGCGTTCAGGCCGGGGGCATCGCCGCCGCCGGTGAGCACGCCGATGCGTGTAATCGCGGACATAGAGGTGAAAGTCTAGCAGGAAGCCTCGTCCGCGGCCGTTGCGGCAGGCGAAAGCGGCATGGTACAATCGGGGCTCGCATTTGTGGGCGACTAGCTCAGTTGGGAGAGCGCCGCGTTCGCAACGCGGAGGTCACGAGTTCGAGCCTCGTGTCGTCCACCAACCTTCGCTCCCCTGGAAATCTTGCGGGAGCTTCGGTTGGCAAGCCACCCTTCGCTCTCCTGTCCACGCCGAAGGGTGCCTCCAGCATGACGACGGACGACGGCAAGTCTGACCGCGTCGGGCTGTGCGTCTCCTGTCAGCACGCCGAAGTCATCCGCTCGTCGAAGGGCTCGACCTTCTATCTGTGCAAGCTCTCGGCGACTGATCCCCGCTTCCCGCGCTACCCGGCGCTTCCCGTTGTATCCTGCAGCGGCTATCAGCCATGTCCGTAGCCGCGCACCTCGGCATCGACCTCGCCGATTACGACGCCCGCATCCGCACCTTCATCCCCGACTACGAGGAGATGCTCGACGTCGCCGCCGCCGCGCTGCCCAAAAGCACGCGCACCATCGTCGATCTCGGCGTCGGCACCGGCGCGCTGGCCGCGCGCTGCCTCGACGCGGTGCCCAAGGCACGCGTCTTCGGCATCGACGTCGACCCCGACATCCTCGCGATGGCGTCGCGCCGGCTCGGACGCCGCGCGACGTTCGCGGCCGGATCGTTCCTGCGCGCCGAGCTGCCGCGCTGCGACGCGGCCGTGTCGTCGTTCGCGCTGCACCACGTGCGCACCCGCGCGGCGAAGGCGGCGCTCTACGCACGCCTCCACGCCGCGCTGCGCCCTGGCGGGCTGCTGCTCAGCGTCGACTGTCAGCCGGCTGCCGATCCGGGCGTCCGCCGCACGCAGATGGACAAGTGGGTCGCTCACCTGCGCCAGGCCTATTCGCCGACGCGCGCGGCGCGACTCCTCGACGCGTGGGCAGGGGAAGACGTCTACGTGCCGCTCGACGGCGAACTGGATCTCCTCAGGCGTAGCGGCTTCCGCGTGGAAGTGCTCTGGCGGCGCGGCGCCTTTGCGGTGCTGAGAGCGGCGCGCTGACGGCAGGAGTCAACCATGGCTGCGCTCGCTCACGCTTACGCTCCCGAGCCGCACGACGATCGTGATCCCGATCGGGGGCGGCAGCCGGCGCTGTCGATCCTCGAACATCTCGAGGAGCTCCGCACCCGCCTGGTGCGATCGTGCATCGCCATTGCCCTCGGCGCGGTGGTCGCCTTCCTCTTCATCGATCGCATCGTCGCCTTCGTCTTCGCGCCGATGCGGGCGGCGCTGGCGCGCGGCGGCCACGGCACGACGCTGATCTACACCACGCCCGGCGAGGCTTTCGGCCTCTACGTCAACATCGCGCTCATCGCCGGCGCGGCGCTGGCGTCGCCGTTCGTGCTGTTCCAGGCCTGGCGCTTCATCGCGCCGGCGCTCTACGCCAACGAAAAGCGCTTCGCGATCCCGTTCGTGCTGCTGTCGTCGGCCGGAGTCGCCGCCGGCTGGATGTTCAGCCACTACATCGTCTTCCCGTACATGATCGCGTTCTTCGACACGTTCAGCAGTCCAGAGCTGGAGTTCCGGCCGCGGGTCGCCGATGCGTTCGACTTGTACGTGAAGATGCTGGCGGGGATGGTGGTCGTCTTTCAGATGCCGACGGTGGTGTTCTTCCTGGCGAAGATGCGGATGGTGACGGCGCGCTTCCTGGCGAGGAACATCAAGTACGCGATCCTCATCATCTTCATCGCGGCCGCGGTGCTGACCCCGTCGAGCGATCCGTGGAACCAGACGGTCTTCGCCGCGCCGATGATCGTGCTCTACGTCCTCAGCATCGGCATCGCATGGCTGGCCGCGCCGCGCCGAACGGCCGACCTCGGTCGCCCCACTTAACGCTGGCCCTTGAGGAAACGCCTGAGCTCGCGTTCCGCCGCATCATCCGCGGCCGCGCGCGTGTCGGCCGTGGCTTCGACGCCGATGGACTCCTGACCGCCGCCTCGCTTCATCTCCAGGACCGTCGCCTTCCAGACAGGCCCGCCGCCCGGCTCCGACAGGATTACGAACTGGCGCCCGTGGACTTCGACCTGCCTCGACATGCCGCTCCTTGCTGCACACTCTTACAAAACCGTTCCTGGCGGAGTTGCGAGTGTGCCACGGTTGAACATCCCGCGCGCCTGCCACAGCACGGCAGGTGGAACTCTTTTCGGTTGAATCACAGAGAGCCAATGGGGGTTTTCGTATCATTTTGCACACAGTCACACGCGCGGCATCGCCTTTGCCTTGGGGTAACTACCCGAAGGAACTGCTCGCATGAGGGCTGTTATGTGGAACCTGTTCAACTGCTATCTCTCCGGGCGCCACGATTACGGGATGTGGTGCGAACCGGGCGCGATCTTCCTGCGCTGCATGCACTGCGGGAAGCGCTCGTCAGGCTGGGAAGTCTCGGCGAAGGCGGGCCTGGCGCTGCCGCGGCCGGCGCTGGCGGTGGCGAAACCGGCGGCGGTTGACGCGCCGGCGGCGCGCAAAACGCGCGTGATTCCATTCGGTCGCGCCGCGGCTCGCTAAGTTGACACTGCGCGGGACGCGCGATCACAATACGTGAACCGTGCCCGTTCCGCGCATCACCAAAGAAGATCTCAAGCAGCGTCTCGAGAGCGGCACGCCGCCGGTCGTCGTCGACGCCCGTCTGAAATATCCCTACGAACACAGCACCGTCAAGCTGCCGGGCGCCGTTCGCGTTGCCGGCGGCACCCCTGCGCTTCCCAGAGATCGCGACATCGTCGTCTACGACTCGGACCCGAACGAGCTCGCGAGCACCGACGTCGCGGCTGAACTGATCCGTCAAGGCTATCGCGCCCTTGCGCTTCAAGGGGGCATCGCCGATTGGATCGCCGCCAACCTGCCGACGGAAACGAAGGAAGCGCCCAGGCAGGCGCCGCCTGAACCCGGCGCATTGAAAGGCTAGCCCCGAGATTCCTGGCGACTCCCGCGCGACTGCCGCCACTCCGCTGCCGGTGACGCTCGGCCAGCTGGCGTCGCTGGCGATGATTCGCGGCGACCTGGCTGAAGAGGCGGTCTATCAGCGCGCCGCGGCGCTGGTGCGCGCGCGGCAGATCGAATCCGACGCCGAAGCCGGGCCGCTGGTCGCCAACCCTCCTCCCGACTCCGATCCGGACGTCATCAAGCGGCTGCGACAGATGTACGAGGCCGGCGGCTGGGTGCTGGTCGAGTCGGCGCTGGCCGACCTGCCAAGCGACCTGCGCTGGCTCTTCGAGTCGGGCGCGGTGACCATCGACGAGCTCGCCGCGATACACCGCGCGCTCGCGTCGACGTCGGCCGCCGATCTCGCGTTGGCGATCCGGGATCAGAAGATTCGCGCCATCCCCGGCCTGACCGCGGAGGTCGAGAACGCGATCGCCGCCGCGCTGCCGACGCTGCGCCAGACGATTCCGCGCGTGCCGCTGGGGCGCGCGCTGGGCACCGCCGAACCGGTGCTCGAGCGGCTGCGGGCCGTGCCGGGCGTCGTCTGGGCGGAACCGGTTGGATCGCTGCGGCGCGGTCAGGACACGGTCGGCGACATCGAGATCGTTGCCGCGACGACGCAGCCAGCCGAGGCGATCTCGGAACTCCTGCGCGATCCCGATTTCGCGCGGGTCCTGCACCGCACCGACTGCCGCCTGTATGTGCTGACGGATCGGGTGCAGATCGGCGTCCGGCTGTCGAAGCCCGAGAACGCCGGCGCGCCGCTCTTGTACTTGACGGGGCCGCCGGCGCACTTCGAGGCGCTGCAGGCGCACGCCTCCGCGCGCGGTTTTCAGCTGACGGCCGACGGCCTGCAGGGGCCCGACGGCGCCCTGCACCAGGCCGCCGACGAGCAGACGATCTACGGCGCGCTCGGCCTGCCCTTCATCCCGCCGGAGATTCGCGACGGCGCGGAGGAAATCATCCTGGCTGGCCGCGGCGAGCTGCCCCGGCTGGTGACGCGCGCCGACATCCGCGGCGATCTGCACATGCACTCGCTGTGGAGCGACGGCCGCGATCCGATCGAGGCGATGGTGCAGGGGTGCATCGCGCAGGGCTACGAGTACATGGCGATCACGGACCACTCGCAGAGCTCGGCCGCGATCCGCAACCTGACCATCGACGGCGTCAAGAAGCAGGCCGAGGAGATCGCCGGGCTGCGCGAGCGCTTTCCCGAGATCGAGATCCTGCACGGCTGCGAGGTCGACATCCTGCCAGACGGCCGCCTCGATTTTCCGGATCGGCTCCTCGAGCGCTTCGACATCGTGCTGGCGTCGCTGCACGAGGCCGCAGCGCAGTCGCCCGACCAGCTGCTGAAGCGCTACATCACGGCGATGCAGCACCCGCTGGTCTCGGTCCTCACGCATCCGAGCAACCGCCTCGTGCCGCACCGCCGCGGCTACGATCTCGATTACGACCGGCTGTTCGCGCAGGCCGCGGAGCACCAGACGGCGCTCGAAATCGACGGCGCGCCATCGCACCTCGACCTCGACGGCGCGCTGGCGCGGCGCGCGATTGCGGCCGGCGCCACGGTAGTCATCGACAGCGATTGTCACCGCGCCGAGACGCTGGCGCTGCAGATGCAGCTGGGCGTGATCACCGCGCGCCGCGGCTGGGTCGAGCCTCGCCACGTGCTCAACACCCGCCCGATCGGCGACCTCCGCGCCTTCGTCGCCGCCAAGCGCGGCTCACGCTGACGCGGGAGCGCCGCGTGCGGCCGCGTTCGATTCCCATCCTGCTGCCGGCCGTTCTCGTCGCGCTTGCCGCCTTTCTTCTGTATCGAGCGACGATGCTGCCGGGGTTCGATTTCGGCGACACCGGGTCGTTCCAGGCCCTCCTCGGATCGCCGGTCATCACGCCGCGGAATGGCTATCCGCTCTACTTCGCAATCGGGCAGCTTGTTCTGTGGATCACGCGCGTCGAGCCGGCGCATGCGGCGAACCTGCTGTCGGTGGCGACGGCGGCGATCGCGTGCGGCCTGATCGTGCCGGTTGCCGCGCGGCTGTCGGGGTCGATCGCGGCGGCCGTCGCGGCGGCGCTGCTCTTCGCCGTGTCGTACACGTTCTGGAGCCAGGCAGTCATCGCCGAGGTGTACGGTCTGCACATCGCGCTGGTCACGCTGACGCTGCTGCTGATCCTGCGCTGGGCGGATCAGCCGACGCTGCCGCGGCTGGCGCTGTTCTTCGCCGTCTACGCGGTCGCGTTCGGCAACCACCTGTCGATGATCCTGCTGGCGCCGGCGTACGCCCTGTTCCTGGTCCTCGAGTCGCCGGGCGGATGGCGCGCGATCGTCGCCCCGCGAACGGTCATCATCGCGCTGGTTTGCGCCCTTGCGGGCGCATCGCAGTACTGGTGGAACGTGCGGTCGCTGTGGCTGCTACCCGGCGTCGATCCGCCGGCGGGGGCGCTCGACGCGATGCGGCAGTTCTGGTTCGACGTCACCAAGTCGGACTGGCGCGACACGATGGTGATGAACGTGCCGCAGTCGATGGTGCGCGATCACGCGGCCATGTACTGGTTCGATCTCAGGCAGCAGTTCGGCGTCGCCGGTCCGATGCTCGCAGCCGCGGGCCTGGCGGAGGTCGCACTGACCAACGGACGCCGCGCGCTGCTGGTCTTTCTACTCTGGGCCGCCAACGCTGCGTTCGCCTTCAGCTACAACGTCGGCGACGCGCACGTCTTCTACCTGCCCTCGCATCTGTTCATCGCGCTGCTGGCGGCGCCGGCGGTCGTGCTCGCGGGGCGGATCATCGAAGCGGCGGTATCGCCGCTCTCGCGCGGCGCCTCGGTGCGGTCCGGTCGGGAGCTGCTGCGCGGTTCGACGGCGGTGCTCCTCGCGCTCTACGCCGGCTTCCGCGGGTATCGCGATTTTCCGGCGCTCGATCGCAGCGGCGACCATCGCCCGGCATCGGTCCTCGAGGCGCTGACGGCGGATCTCGACGACCGGCGTGCCGTGCTCGTGACCGATCTCAACTGGCAGGTGCAGAACGGGCTGTCGTATCTCACGCATGCGAAGCGGCCGGAGATTGCCGTTGCGCGCATGCCGGACCTGGCGCTCTACGCGCCTGCCTTCATTGCCGACAACCGGGCGATCGGTCGGCAGGTGGTGCTCTCCGAGCGGGCGCGTGCGACCGCCGCCGCCGCGTTCGGTCCACTCCTGCCGATCACGCCGGACGCGCGCGTCGTCGTTCCGCGGCTGGTCGACGAGGTCCGCGATGTGCCGGCCGGGACGCGGTACGTGGTGTGCGTCCTCGGGCCGTCGCGCGACCTGCGGCTCGACGCCGCCGATCTTGCCGGCGCGTTGCAATCGCTGGCCGGGGGGCAGCCGGTGCAACTGCCCGGTGGCGATTACGCCGCGGTCGCTGGGATCGCCGGCGAAGCACCAGTCGTGGTGACCGCGTCGGATCGCCCGTTTGCCCGCCGCGTCATGCTTCGCGACGTGGCGGTCGACATCCGGATGGAGTCGTGGCTGGCGTCGGACACGATCCGACGGATGGGTTTCGGCCACGTTGTGGCCGGGCGCCGGCATACGCTGATCGTCGAGCGCGGCGTCAGCCTGGTGTCGTTCGACGAGCTCGGCGACCCGTTGCGCACCGCCTACGCCGCCAATATCTTCGCGCCCCAGCCCCGCTACCTCATCGATATCGCCCCCGCATTCCGCTGAGGCGCGTACGGTGCCGCACACCGTGCCGCATACGGTGCCGGGCACGGTGCGCGGCACGGTGTGCGGCACCGGGTCAGGGGAAATGGCGCCGGGTGGCTCAACAGCGTGCTAAGGTTGAACCATGCTTCGGGCGCGACATGCCGTAGCGGCGCTGATGGTGGTCGCTGCGGCCGCGACCTGCCGGTTACCGATCGCCCTCGCCGCCGACCAGACGGCCGCCGAGCTCGCCGCCGCGCTGCAGCGCAAGTACGACTCGGTCAAGGACTTCTCCGCCGACTTCACACATACCTATCAGGGCGGCGTGCTCCGCAAGAAAATCACCGAGCGCGGCCATCTCATCGTCAAGAAACCGGGAAAGATGCGGTGGGAGTACTCGGCGCCCGAACCGAAGCAGTTCGTTTCGGACGGGATGAAGATGTACTCCTACATCCCGCAGGACAAGCAGGTCATCGTCGCCAGCGTTCCAGCCGAAAACGAGGCAACGACGCCGGCGCTCTTCCTGGCCGGAAGAGGCAGCCTGACACGCGATTTCAACGCGTCTCTCGAGAATGTCCCCGTTGGAATGCCTGCCGGCAGCCGCGTGCTGAAACTGGTGCCGAAAGCGCGCCAGCCGGAGTACGATTCGCTCGTGCTGGTGGTCGACCCGGCGACGCTGGCGCTTCGCGGCCTCGTCACCATCGACGCGCAGGGCGGAACGTCGAGCTTCACCTTCACGGATCTGCAGGAGAACACCGGTGTGACCGATAAGGCCTTCGCGTTCAAGATTCCGCGAGGAGTCGATGTCATCACGGCCCCAGCCCGCTCCTGACCGCGGGCGCCGCCGCATGGCGGTGCTGGTCGCGATCACCCTGTTCGCCGGCGGTTGCGCCGCGTCGAGCGCGCTGCGCCGCGGCCACGACGCCGAAACCCGCCAGGAATACGACATCGCCGTCGCCGAGTACACCCAGGTCCTGCGCCTCAAGCCAAACGATACCAACGCGCGGCTGGCGCTCGATCGCGCCAAGCTGCGCGCCTCGCAGGACCACTTCAACCGTGGCCGCCGCCTCGCCGCCGCCGGCAAGCTCGATCAGGCCCTGGTCGAGTTCGAGGCCGCCGCCGAGCTCAACCCGAGCAACGCCGACATCGACCAGGAGCTCAGGACGACGCGGAACAAGCTGCGCGCGAAGATCGCCGTCGCCCGCGAGGACAAGACCGAACTGCAGACGTTGATCGAGCGGGCGCGCGACCTGCCGCCGTCCGGTCTCGACCTGCCGCAGGGCGTCAAGATGCCGGCGTCGCTGACGTTCCGCGACGCCAGCAGCCGCGACGTCTTCACCACGATTGCGCGGTTCGCGAACATCAGCCTGATCTTCGACCCGGTGTTTCGCGACGCCCCGGTGACCGTCGATCTTCGCAACGCCACGCTCGAGGACGCGCTGAGCACGGTCGCCGGGGCGACGCGGACGTTCTTCCGCGTTTCGGCGCCGAAAACGATCCTCGTCATCCCCGATACGCCGGCCAAGCGGCGCGAGTACGAGGAAGAGGTCGTCCGCACCTTCTACCTGAGCAACGCCGATCTGAAGGAAACGATGGATCTGCTGCGGATGGTGCTGGACGCGCGGCGGATCTCGCCGACCTCCGCCACCAACGCGCTGACCATCAAGGACACGCCGGAGCGGATCGCGGCCGCGGCGCGCGTCCTCGCCGCGATCGACAAGGCACGGCCGGAGGTGATCATCGACGTCGAGCTGCTCGAGGTCAACCGCACGAAGTTGACCGAGTACGGGCTGCAGCTCGCTTCACCATCGTCGACCGGGCCCACGGGCCTGAACGGCAGCATCTCGATTGCAACCGACCCGAGCGGCACGGTCTCACTGCAGACGCTGCGCAACCTGACGCAGTCCGACATCCTCTTCGCCGGACTGCCGTCGCTCTACTACCGCCTGCTCAAGAACGACACCAATACCAGGACCCTCGCCAACCCGCAGCTGCGAACCACCGACGGTACGCCGGCGCAGGCGCGGTTCGGCGATCAGGTGCCGGTGCCGGTCACCACCTTCGCGCCGATTGCCACCGGCGGCACGGCGCAGCAGCCAATCACCTCGTTCAACTACCAGAACATCGGCGTCAACATCGACATCACGCCGCGCACGCACCACGACGACGACGTCTCGCTGAACCTGAAGATCGCGGTCACCAATATTTCGGGGACCGGCTTCGGCGGGCTGCCGACCTTCGGCAACCGCGAGATCAACACGATCATCCGGCTGCGCGACGGTGAGACGAACATGCTGGCGGGGCTGATTCGGGACAGCGAACGTCAGGCGCTCGCCGGCATCCCGGGGCTGAGCGACATCCCGCTCATCGGGCGGATGTTCGCGCACACCGAGAAGTCGAGTGAGCAGACCGACATCATCCTGACGCTGACGCCGCACATCATCCGCATCCTCGACCTGACCGAGGCCGATCTGCGGCCGTTCCGCGTTGGCCGCGATTCGCTCGGGCCGATCGCCGAGCTGCCGGTGCCGCTCGAGCCGCCGCGCCCGCCCGAGCCGCCAAAGCCGGAGGAGCCGCCGGCCAATCCGCTGCTTCCGAAAAAACCGGGCGGTCCTCGCTAGACGGCGCCGCACGTACGTAGGGCGGGGCTTCAGCCCCGCCTCATCACGACATCTTCGCCACTTTCGCGCCGAGTCCCTGCAGGCGTTCCACCAGCCGGCCGTAGCCGCGCTCGACCGTTTCGAGCGGCGCGAGCCGGCTCTGACCGTCCGCCGCCAGACCGGCGGCGATCAGCGCCATCCCCGATCGCAGATCGCGGCTGTCGAGCGGCCGGCCCCGCAGCCGCCGCGGGCCGGTGACGATGATGCGGTGCGGATCGCACAGGAAGAGATCCGCGCTCATGCCGCTCAACTGCTCGAGCGCGAAGAGGCGCAACTCGTACAGCCAGTCGTGGACGAGCGTCTGCCCGTCCGCCTGCGTCGCCAGCACGGTCACCAGGCTCACGAGGTCGCTGGGAAACCCCGGCCACAGGCTGGTGGTGATGCGCCCGGCCGCTTTCGGCTGGGACTGATCGACGCGAAACGTCTCGCCGTTCGACGCGCAGGCGATGTTCATGCGCGAGAGCACCGCGGCGACCACCTCCATGTCCTCCGCGCGCGCGCCCTTGATCTCGATCTCGCCGCCGGTCACGGCGGCGACGACCGCCCAGCTGCCGGCCTCGATGTAGTCGCCCCACAGACGGTGTTCGGCGCCGCCGAGTTTCGCGCCGCCCTCGATCCGAATCGTCGGCGTGCCGGCGCCGGTGACGGGCGCGCCGAGCTTCTCGAGAAACCGGCACAGCTCGACGACGTGCGGTTCGCAGGCGGCGTGGCGAATCTCGGTGACGCCGGGCGCCGCCGCGGCAGCAAGCAGCGCCGTCTCGGTGCCGGTCACCGACGCCTCGTAGAGGTAGATCGACGTCGGCTTCAGGCCGCTCGGCGCTTCGAGCACGTGGCCGACGCCCGCCGACTGCCGCACGCCCATCGCCTCGAGCGCCTCGAGGTGGGTTGCAATCGTCCGGCGCGCGGGGAAGTCGCCGCCCGGCGGCGCCAGGTGCGCGCGTCCGCGCCGCGCCAGCAGCGGACCGAGCAGCAGCACCGAGCCGCGCAGCCGGCCGACGAGCGCGCCGTCGGGCTCGTCCTTGAGGACCTCCGGACAGCGCACGCGCAGCGTGGTGCTGCCGATCCCTTCGACCTGCCCGCCGAGATCGAGAATCAGGCGCGCCATCACTTCGACATCGCTGATGCGCGGGACGTTGGTCAGCACGCATTCTTCGGAGGTCAGGAGGCAGGCGGCGAGCAGCGGCAGCGCCGAGTTCTTGTTGCCTTCGACATCGACCGCGCCGGACAGGCGCTGGCCGCCTTCAATCAGTAGCGTAGACATGAGTACGGTTCGGGGTTCATGGTTCGGGGTTCATGGTTC
>Ga0111539_10002177_pt1 | contig 26179 bp, 24 predicted proteins | sample RhiMethybrSRZTD1_FD_79667 | JGI IMG/M metagenome (GOLD analysis project Ga0111539, IMG submission 79667) | Populus rhizosphere microbial communities from Tennessee, USA - Rhizosphere MetaG P. TD hybrid SRZTD1 (version 2) (version 2) | ecosystem: Host-associated > Plants > Roots > Rhizosphere >...
CGAAGAACCGAGCCCGGGCGTGGTGAGCGCGAGCAACGCGCAGCCGACCGCCATTACGAATCTGATGCTCACGACGGCGCGAGCATAGGCCGCAAAGGCTTACAAAAGGATTAATTCGCGCGGCGCCTGCGTCAGGCGGGTTACGGCCCTGTGAGCGTCAGATGACAGAGAGAGAACGTCTCGAGTGCCGAGCCGTGGAAGGACGGTCACCAGGTCGTTACCAGACGCTCACACCCGAGTTGCCCATCCGCTCACCTCCTGGGCGTAGCGTCGCCCCGGGCCGGCGGCCCGCCGGCCGACCACGTCAGGAGGAGACACATGCGATTTGGGAAGCGCGCAGCGGTGCTCGCTGCGATTTCTGGAGCGGCGGTGGCGTCCGCCGTCGGCGCGTCTGCCTGGGGAAGCGACCTCGACTTCACGCACGTGCCGACGGCGAACCCGAAGGCGGCGGGTCTCGCAACCCCGAACAGGCTCTCGCCCGAGCTCCAGGAGGTAATCGCGGCGCAGGGCTCGGTCAAGCTGGAGAACCCGGACGGCGCGATCGCGTACTACGGCTACCAGGCCGACGGGAAGCCGTTCGTGCCGGCGCTCGGCTCAAACGTCGAGGCGCAGAAGACCGAGCCGGACAAGAACACCTACCTCGTGTTCAAGCGCAGCCTGAAGGGCGCCGACCCGACGTACTACTACGGCACGCACTTCCTCTTCCAGGGACACGAGGCGGGCTCGCCCGGCTACCTGACCCGGATCAACCTCGACGCGGACTCCGACCACCGCGTGACCCTCATCGCCGACAAGACCACCGCGGGAGCTCCGCTCAAGTCGGCCGTCGACGGCTCCACGTGGGATCCGTGGGCGAAGCGGCTGCTCTGGACGATCGAGGCGGGCGCCAACGGCGCCGTGTACCAGTCGACCGCAGAGCCGGGCGGCCCGGTCGAGGACATCACTCCGCAACTGGGGCGCGCGGGCTGGGAGGGCATCCAGAACGACGACCGCGGCAGCCTCTACATCGCCGAGGACGTCGGCGGCGCGAACGGGACCGGCGTGAACGCCCGCGCGAGGCGTCCCAACAGCTTCATCGTCCGCTTCGTGCCGAACGATCCGTCGAACCTGAAGCAGGGCGGCAAGATCCAGGCGCTCCAGGTGGTCGTCAACGGGACGCCGCTGACCTTCGGCGCGTCCGCCGACGCGGACATCACTTCGCCGGGTTACACCGCTCTCCACGTCTACGGGAGCTCGTACCCGACGAAGTGGGTCACGGTCGCGACGACGAACGCGTCGACGCCGGCTCCCGGGCCGGACGTGAACGCGCTCGCGAAGGCGGCCGGAGCGACGCCGTTCAAGCGGCCCGAGAACGGCGTGTTCCGCCCCGGCTCGAAGTTCAAGGAGCTCTACTTCGACGAGACCGGAGACACGGACAACCGGACCTCGGCCTCGGCGTCCGGCGGTTTCGGAGCGATCTTCAAGCTGGAGCAGTCCCCGAAGAGCGACAACGGCCGCATCTCGGTCTTCTACAACGGCGACCAGGAGCACACGGCCTTCGACAACGTCACCTTCTTCTCGAAGAACGACGTCGCGTTCGTCGAGGACGCGGGCGACACGCTCCATACGCAGCGGAACGGCCTCGACAACGCGTGGCTCTTCGACGTCCGTCGTGACTACTCGAATCCCGACAACAAGCCGGTCCGCTTCATCGCGGAAGGGCGTGACGTCGCGGCGACCATCGACTCGGGCCTGTCGGGTACGACCGGGTTCAACAACGACGGCGACAACGAGATCACGGGGATCCACGTCTCCGACGGCGATCCCGGTACCGACAGCATCCTCGGCGCGAAGATCCCGAAGCCGTTCAAGTCCCACGGCAAGTGGCGCGCTTTCTGGACGCAGCAGCACGGCGACAACATCACCTGGGAGCTGATCCGAGCGTCCTAGGTGCCAGGTGACCGCGGGCCCGGGACGCAAGAGCCTTCCGGGCCCGCCGTCAATCCGACCCAGGCGCCCCTCGCCGCGGCGACGGTCAGTCCGGGAGCTCGGCCAGCCTCAGCTCGAGGAAGCGCCGCTCGGCGTCGGAGTGCACGAGCTCCAGCGCGCGGCCGTATGCAGCCCGCGCCTCGTCGACGCGGTCGAGTCGGCGCAGCAGCTCGGCCCGCGTCGCGTGCAGGTAGTGGTACTGCTCGAGCTCGAGCCCCTCCACGAGCGCCAGCGCGCCCTCGACGTCGCCCGCTTCGGCGACGGCCGCTGCCTGGTTGAGCTCGACGACCGGAGAGCCCGTGACGCGCGCGAGCTCTCCGTACAGCGCGGCGAGCTGCGGCCAGTCCTGCGGTTCGTCGGAATGCAGCGCCGCGATCGCCGCCTGGAGCTCGTACGGACCGCGACCACCCAGCGCGATCGCGCGGTCGAGCAGCGCGCGTCCCTCCTCGATCTGCTCGACGTCCCACAGCGACCGGTCCTGGTCGCGCAGGAGGACGACGGTGCCGTCGACGAAGCGTGCGTCGCGACGTGCGTCGTTGATCAGCATCAGCGCCAGGAGCGCGTGCGCCTCGGGCTCGTCGGGCATCAGCTCCACGAGCGCGCGGCCCAGCCGAATCGCCTCGCCTGCGAGCTCGCCGCGGCCGCCGTAGCCCTCGTTGAAGATCAGGTAGACGACCGCGAGCACGGCGGCCAGCCGGTCGGGGAGCAGGTGGGCCGGCGGCACCCTGAAGGGGATCCCGGCCGCCTTGATCTTGTGCTTCGCGCGGACGAGCCGCTTCTTCATCGTCTCCTCGGGGACGAGGAAGGCGCGCGCGATCTCCTCGGTGCTCAGCCCACCGAGCGTCCGCAGCGTGAGCGCGACCTGGGCATCGAGCGCGAGCGCCGGATGGCAGCACGTGAAGAGCAGCTCGAGCCGCTCGTCACGGATCACGGTCTCGTCAAGGTCATCCTCCACGGCTTCCGGCACCTCCAGCAGACGGGTCTTCGCGGCGAGCGTGCGGTCGCGGCGGAGGCGGTCGATCGCGCGGTTGCGCGCGGTCGTGACGAGCCACGCGCGCGGATGGTCGGGAGCCCCTTCCCGCGGCCAGCGCTCGGCCGCGACGGCGAACGCGTCCTGGGCGGCTTCCTCGGCGAGGTCGAGGTCGCCGAGGAAGCCGATCAGTGCGGCGAGGACGCGGCCCCACTCGTCGCGGAAGACGTCGTCGAGCGGCGTCAATACTCCACGACCGGGCGAACCTCGACCGCGCCGCCGAGGCGGGCCGCCGGGATTCGCGCGGCCAGCTGGATCGCGGCGTCGAGGTCGTCTGCCTCGAAGACGAGGTAGCCGCCGAGCGCCTCCTTGACCGCGACGAACGGGCCGTCAGTGGTCAGCGTCCTGCCGTCCTCCACCCGGACGGTGGTCGCGGTGGAGGGATCGTCCAGCCCGAGGCCCGGAGTCACGCCCGGCGTCTGGTTGATCGCCTGGTAGTCGGCGTAGACGGCCTGCTGCTCGTCCTCGGACAGCGTGGCCCACGCCTCCGGGTCGCGCGGGGTCGGCGTATCGCCCTGGTGGATAAGCATGAGGTACTTCATGGCTCCTCCTTCGTCGAATGGTCGCGTCTAAGACGAACGGCCGGCGCGTCGGGGGACACCCGATTTCGAACCAGGCGTCGGACCGGAGCGCGCCGGGTATGGCCGAGGGCGGACACGATTCCTCGTGAGAGGGGAGAAGCATGAAGAAGCCGCGCTCCATCGTCCTCGCTGTCCTTTGCATCGGCATCGTCGCAGCCGCCTCCGCGGCGGCCGTCGCGACGCGGCCCGCGCAGGGCGACAACGGGCATGGCCCTCCGGTCTCGCCGGAGGTCCGTCGGATGCTCCACGACATCAGCGCGCAGCGGATCGAGAGCTCGATCCGCACGCTGGCCGCTTTCGGGACGAGGCATACCCTCTCGTCCCAGACGGATCCGAACCGCGGCATCGGCGCCGCGCGCGACTGGATCTACGACCAGTTCCTGCAGGCGGCGGCCCGGTCGGGTGGCCGGATGACCGTCGAGAAGCAGACGTTCACCCAGCCGCCGACGCCGCCGAGGGTGCCGGTCGCGACGCCGATCACCAACGTGATCGCGACCCTGCATGGGACGCAGGCCGCGTCGGCCGATCGGATCTATCTCGTCAGCGGGCACTACGACTCGCGTTGCACGGACGTCAACGACGCGGTGTGCGACGCGCCCGGCGCCGACGACGATGCCTCGGGTGTCGCCGCGGTGCTCGAGCTTGCCCGCGTGATGGCGACGCACCGGTTCGACGCGACGATCAAGTTCGTCGCGTTCGCCGGCGAAGAGCAAGGGCTGTTCGGCTCGACCTTCTTCGCCGAGCAGGCGAAGCAGCAGGGGCTGAACATCGCCGGCATGTTCTCGAACGACATCATCGGCAGCTCGCTCGGCCAGAACGGCGACCGCGACCGGACCGACGTCCGCCTGTTCGCGGAGGGCCCGCCGTCCAACGAGACGGCGGCCGAGGCGGCGCTCCGGCGGACGATGGGCGGCGAGAACGACTCGCCTGCTCGGCAGCTCGCGCGCTTCGTGAAGGAGCAGGCGGCCCGGGCCGTCCCGAACATGAACGTCTGGATCATCTACCGGCGCGACCGCTTCCTGCGGTCGAGCGACCACGTGCCGTTCCTCGATCGGCGCTACCCCGCCGACCGGTTCACGGAGCCGAACGAGGACTTCCGGCACGAGCACCAGAACGTCCGGGTGGAGAACGGCGTCCAGTTCGGCGACCTGCCTGAGTTCGTCGACTTCGGCTACGTCTCACGCGTCGCCAAGATCAACGGCGCAACGCTTGCCGCGCTCGCCAATGGTCCGGCGGCGCCGAAGGGGGTCAAGGTCGAGGCTTCGACGCTCTCGGTCGACACCCAGCTCGAGTGGCAGCCGAACACCGAGCCGGATCTCGCCGGCTACGAGATCGTCTACCGCGACACGACCGAGCCGGCCTGGACACACGTGATCAAGGTCGGAAACGTCACGAGCCACACGGTCGTGGGAATCACCAAGGACAACTTCCTCTTCGGCGTTCGCGCCGTCGATCGCGACGGCAATCGAAGCGTCGTCAGCTTCCCCAGCCCGAAGTGACGAAGGCCGCGGGCGCCCGCCGACGTGCGGGCGCCCGCGGCTCCTCGACGGGGAAACCGGTCGAGCGCGCGTAAGGGCGCTGTGCGCACCAACACGAAGAAGTCGTGCACGAACCGCCGCGGGCGGGCTTCGTGGCGCGGCGCGGCCACACGTATCGCCTGCTGATCTCACCGCGCGAGGTGTGACAGCGGTCACATAGCGTCTCGACGGAGGCCTCCTACGATCTGCCCGACCGGAGAGAGGCGGCGCGGACATGGGCCTGATCGGCAAGGCGCTCGGCAGGTTGGCGATGCTGGGCGGAGCTGCGCTCGTCCTCTATCTCGGCTTCGTACGCGCACAGCAAGGGCGGCTTCTGGCACGACGGACGCTTTGCGACCCTCGATGCCGTTGTCGACCATTACGACGGCTGCTTCGGTCTCGGGCTCACCGCGCGGGAGAAGGCTGATCTCGTCCAGTACCTCCGCTCGAACTAGCGCCGCGCACCGCGCAGCTCAGACCTGGTCGAACACGGCCCTCGCTGCTGCTCGCTCATCGTCGGTCTGCGCGCGATTCAAAGCACGGACGAACGCGCCGAAGCCGCAGCTCGGCGTGTGCACGTCGAGATAGCGGACGGGCCCTTCGCCGGCGAGGGCGAACGTGTGCACGACGCCGGCCGGGATCTGCACCCAGGCCCCGGTGCCTGCGTGGATCTCGCTCCCGTCCACGGTGAAGGTGAGCTCGCCTTCGAGCACGTAGAACGACTCGACGTGCTCCCGGTGGGCGTGAGCCGGCGGTGGGGATCCGCTCGGCTCGCGTCGGATCTCGGCGATCCCGACCTCCTCGACGTCGGCGAGCAGATCGACGTCCTCGACGATCGCCTCGGCGCCTCCGATCACCGCATCCGACGTCGGCCGCCCGCCGTCGTCCGGCGGCGGGTGCTGGTCGTAGCTGATCGGCGCGCCGTCGCGGATCGAGCGCAGGTAGTCGGCGAAGCCTCGTCCCGGCGCGTGGAAGTTGAGGTAGCGCATCTCGGCGGAGCTCGCGTTGCGGAAGCCGTGGACGACGAGCGGCGGCACCCGCGCGAGCGTCCCGGTGGGCACGGTCGCGGTCTCCCCCTCGGTGCCGAGCCTCACGGTGAGCTCGCCCTCGAGCACGTAGAACATGTCCGTGTGCTGCCGGTGGATGTGGAGGTCGGCGCCGTCGCGACCGGCGGCGAAACGCGACCACGTCGCGTGCAGGGTCTCGTCGTCGGAGAGGATCTCGACCCGCCGGTCGGCGGCGTCGCCGATGACCTCGCCGCCCGCGGGTGGAATCAGGACAGCGTCGCTCACGAGTGTCCGAGTATGCCGTTGCTGCTTAGCTGACGGACGACCATGACGCTGCTCGCCGACGTCGTCTCCGCTTCGCGGGCCGTGACCGATACGCCCGCTCGCTCGCTCAAGGTCACGATCCTGTCCGACCTCCTGCGCCGGCTCGATCCGGCCGAGGTCCCGATCGCCGTGGGCTTTCTCACCGGGGTGCCGAGGCAAGGTCGGGTCGGCGTCGGGTACTCGACGATCTACGGGCTCGAGGTCGTTCCCGCAGAGGAGCCGACGCTCGAGATCGGCGAGCTCGATGCGGCGATCGCCCGGGTGCTCGAGACCACGGGCAGCGGGTCGGCCGCCACACGCCGAGAGATCCTCGCGCGCCTGCTCGGCCGGGCCACAGAGGACGAGGCCGACTTCGTCAAGCGGCTCTTCACGGGCGGGCTCAGACAGGGCGCGCTCGCAGGCGTGATGACGGACGCGGTCGCGAAGGCCGCCGGCGTCCCGGGCGAGCTCGCCCGCCGCGCGCTGATGCTCTCCGGCGACCTCACCCGGACCGCCGAGATCGCGATGGCGCGCGGGGAGGAGGGGCTTCGCAGTGTGGGCTTCGAGCTGTTCCGGCCGATCCTGCCCATGCTCGCCTCGACGGCGGCGAGCGCCGCCGAGGCCGTCGAGGGCTTCGAGCGCGCGTCCGTCGAGTGGAAGCTCGACGGGATCCGCATCCAGATCCACCGCGACGGAGACGAGGTCCGCATCTACACGCGCAACCTCAACGAGATCACGGACGCTCTCCCCGGGATCGCCGAGGCGGTTCGCCGCTTGCCGGTCAGCCGGGTCGTCTTGGACGGCGAGGCGCTGTGGATGGGCGAGGAGGGGCCGGCGGCCTTCCAGGACACGGTCTCGCAGATCGACGGCAGCGCGCCGCCCGAGGGCGTGACGACGTTCCTCTTCGACCTGCTGCACGTCGACGGCGAGGACCTGCTCGACACGCCGCTCGAGCATCGCGCGGCGCGGCTCGGGCAGCTGGCGCCCCAGCTGCGGATCCCGGGCGAGCTCACCTCGGATCCCGCGGTCGCCGAGCGAGTGCTCGAGGACGCGCTACGCGCCGGCCACGAGGGGATCGTGGTGAAGGACGCAGCCTCCCTCTACGCAGCCGGTCGCCGCGGCAAGGCCTGGCGGAAGGTCAAGCCGGTGCGGACGTACGACCTCGTCGTGCTCGGCGCGGAATGGGGTCACGGGCGTCGGCAAGGCTGGCTGTCGAACCTGCACCTCGGGGCCCGTGACGAGGCGAACGGCGGCTTCGTCATGGTCGGGAAGTGCTTCAAGGGCTTGACCGACGAGCTGCTGACCTGGCAGACGGATGCGCTGCTCGCGCGCGAGGTCGAACGCAGGGGGATCGCGGTGCTCGTCCGGCCCGAGCTCGTGGTCGAGATCGCGCTCGACGGCGTCCAGGCCTCGAGCCGCTACGCAGGCGGCGTCGCGCTCCGCTTCGCGCGCGTGAAGCGGTACCGGCCGGACAAGAGCGCCGACGAGGCCGACACGATCGACGATCTGCGGGCGCTCCTGCCGGCCCGCCTCTGAGGGCTCAGTCGTCCGGCGCGCCGTGCTCGGCGAGCCAGGCCTTGGCGACCCGCTTCTGAGCCCGCGTCAGCCAGGCCTCGGCGACGAGGTCACGCAGCTCGTCCCGGTCGACGCGGCCGAGGTCGCCGATCCGCATCAGCACGGCCGGATAGCCGTTGAAGTGCGGTGTCGTGAAGAAGACGCCGCGTTCGTCGGCCAGCATCAGCTCCTTCACGCCGAGATCGGGTACGCGGAACATCAGGACGTCTGCGAGGCGCTCCCCGGTCTGCGCATCGACCGCGTCGGGTCGGCGGCTGCGGTGGAAGCAGTACATCTTCCCGTGCACCAGGTACGAGGGCCGGCCGTCCTCGGAGACCTCTTTCGTGGTCTGTGGCAGGGCGAGGGCGATCTCGTCCAGATCGGCCATCGTCGCCATGCGGCGCAGTTTGGCAGTCTGGTCACGTGAGAGCGCTTCGGCTTCACTCTTCGGGCATCGCGGGGCTCGCGCTCGAGGAGATCGACGCGCCCGCCGTTGGACCCGGCGAAGCGCTCGTCGAAGTGCATGCGGCGGCAATCACCAAGGACGAGCTCGAGTGGCCCGTCGACCGGCTGCCCGCGATCCCCTCGTACGAGCTCTCCGGCGTCGTCTCCGCGGTCGCGCCGGACGTCCAGGGCGTCGCGGTCGGCGACGCCGTGTACGCCCTGACGCCGTTCGATCGCGACGGCGTCGCGGCGACGTACGCGGCCGTGCCGGCGGCTCTGCTCGCGCCCAAGCCCGCCACGCTCGACCACGTGGAGAGCGCCGCCATGCCGCTCCCCGCCCTCAGCGCCTGGCAGGGCCTGTTCGATCACGGGCGGCTCGAGTCGGGCGAACGGGTCGTGATCCACGGCGCCGCCGGCGGGGTGGGCCACTTCGCCACGCAGCTCGCACGCGGCCGCGGCGCCCACGTGATCGGGACGGCCTCGGCCTCGAGCCTGGACGACGTCAGGGCCCTGGGCGCGCACGAGGCTTTCGACGGGCGGCGCGAGGACTTGGACGCGGCGTTCGAGCCGGTCGACCTCGTCTTCGACACGGTCGGCCGCGAGCTGCTCGAGCGCTCTGCCGCGATGCTGCGACCGGGCGGCCGTCTGGTGTCGGTGGCAGAGGAGCCGCCGGGCTCGGAAAGCGTCGAAGCGACCTACTTCGTCGTCGAGCCGAAGCGAGACCAGCTCGTCGAGATCGCCCGCCTCGCCGACGCCGGCGCGCTACGGCCCTCGATCGACTCGGTCTACCCGCTCTCCGAGGCGAGCGCCGCCTTCGAGCGCAGCCTGGCCGGGGGCAAGCGCGGGAAGGTCGTGTTCCGCGTGGCTGCGTGACTTCGGCCGCCTGATATCACGCGGCGCGCGCTTGCGCGCAAGCTCTTATGCTCTACCGAGCACAACTTTAGTCGCGCACATCCGGGGGAACGATGCTTACAGCGTTGGGCGTGACTGCGGCGGAGTCTGCCGTCTACGGCTCGCTGGTCGGTGCCGTTTCCGCAAGTGAGGACGAGCTCGCCGCTTCGACCGGGCTCTCGCAGGACGAGGTGCGGACCTCGCTCGCAGCGCTCCTCGAGCGCGGGCTCGTCGCGCCCATGGCCGACGTGCCGACGCGGTTCGTCGCGGCGTCGCCCAGCGTGGTCGAGTCGATGATCGTCGAGCGGCTGGGAGAGCTGCACACGGCCCAGCTGGCGCTCGACCGCCTCGCGTCCCAGTATCGGGCCAACCACCTCGCTCGATCGGCCGACGGCCCCTTCGAGGTCGTCCGCGGGGAGGAGGCTCTGCGCCACTCTTCGGCCGGCCTCGTCCAGTCGGCCCGGTCCGAGGTTCTGAGCCTGATCAAGCCGCCGCTGATCGCGCCTCGACCGCACGACGGGATCGGGCCTACCGTTTGCAGCCGCGTCGTCTACGAGACCTATGCGCTGGAGCCCGAGACCATCGCAGGGCTCGCCGGGGGAGTGCTCGCCGGGGGCCAGGCCAGGACGCACACCAAGCTCCCGCTGAACATGCTTGCCGTGGACCGGTCCGCGGCGCTGGTCCCTGTCGCGCAGCACGACACGACGCCGGTCGCGATCCTCCTCCGCGGGAGCGCCTTGCTCGACGCCCTCCTGGCGCTGTTCGAGTACGTCTGGGCGGCCGGTGTTCCGCTCCACCTCCACGGCGCGACGAACGGTCGAGCCGGGCCGATGCACCTTCTGACGAACGGCGATCGCGAGCTTCTCTCTCTGCTCCTCGCCGGTCTCAGCGACGAGGCGATCGCCATGCACCGGGGTATGAGCGTTCGAACCGTCCAGCGCAAGGTGCACGCGCTCATGGAGCTCACCAACGTTCGGACGCGCATGCAGCTTGCGTGGGAGGCTGCTCGCCTCGACCTACTGGAGACCGAGGTCCAGCCTGAAGATCACGCGCTTGTACCGGCCGGCCGGAACGGAGACACGCCGGGGCCACAGCCCCGCATCGCCGACCTTGGTGGCCGGTGAGGTGACGGCGTAGGTGCCCGGTCGGAGACCGATCCGGTAGGACCCGTCAGCAGCTGTTTTCGTCCGCGCGACGATTCGACCGCTTCGAGAGAAGAAGAGCCGGACATACGGCGCCGGCCGCACGCACGGCTGGTTCACCTTGCACACCGGATAGCCGGGCTCGATCATGACCCGTCCGCGGAGCCCGCTCGGGCTCGTCGCGCCCACGGCGACGGCCGGCAGCACCAGTGCGAGAAGCGCTGTGACGAAGGTTTTCACGCCCTCAGTATTCCCCGCCGCGGTTTGAGGTAACGCAGGCCCGCCCTGCTGAACGCAGGGCGGGCCCACGAGATCGACGGTCAGCAGTTCGTCGGTCTGAGGTTGAAGTCGACCGTCACCGTCTTCTGCGACTTGACGTTCGCCTTCTTGGTCTGTGCGATCCACCTGTCCTTGCTCACGATCAGCGTGAACGGGTTGCTGGCCGACGGTGCCCAGAACGCGTACGTGCCGTTCTTGGCCGTCGACAGTGAGAACGAATAGGACTTGCCGGTGGCCTGAACCTGTGCTCCCTGCAGCGGGGCAGTCGCGCCCTTGCAGTCGGTTCCGGTGACCGTGCCGGCCAGCTTGCCCCAGCCGTTCGGAGGCGTCACGTTCATGGTGACGTCGATCGGGTCGACCCTGTACGGCGTGTTGTTCTGCACGCCGAGCTGAGCCGTGTACGCGCCTGGTTGCGTGACACCCGCGGCCGTCGTCGCCGACAGCGTGAGTGTCACCGTGGCGCTCTGGCCCGGCTGCAGCGTCAGAGTGGTCGGGCTCTCGGCGAGCCACGGCACGTCCGTGACGCCGCACTGGTCGAGCTCGGACAACGCCTCCGCGTCCCGTGACGGGCTGAAGCCGGCCGAGGAGCCGCCGGCCTTGTAGAACCCGCATGAGCCGCCTGCGCGGTAGCGCGCGAACTGTGCGTTCGGCAGTGCCGACCAGCTGTCGGCGGACGGGTCGTAGGCGAAGCCCTGATTGGTGACCGTGCTGAACCCGTTGGTCACACCGCCGCTGAGCACCAGCAGGCCGTTCGCGGCACCGGCAGCGGACGCCCACAGGTCGATCGGCATGTCGGCGATCGGCGTCCAGCTGTCGGCTCCAGGATCCAGCACGAAGCCGTTCTTGAACGCCGTCGCGCCGTCGGTGCCACCGGCGCAGTAGACCTTCCCGTCGATCCCGCCGCACGCCTCCCACGCATCGTTGTGCGGGTACGGCGCATGCGCGGTATCCCAGGAATCGGTCGCCGGGTCGTAGCTCACGACATCGGTGCCGGTCGTGCAGCCGCCGTCCTTGCAGCCGGCGACGAGGTAGATCTTCCCGTTCGCGACGGCGACGCCGGGAGCTGCGGTCGGCTTCGGATTCGGCGCCACGGTGCTCCACGTGTCGGTGCTCGGGTCGTAGACGTCGGTGCGAGCGAGTGGGTTCCCGTTCGTGTCCCAGCCGCCGGTCACGTAGAGCTTGCCGTTGGCCGCGGCGACGCCCGGCTTCTCCCTCGCTGCCGGCATGTCTGCGATTGCCGTCCACGCGTTCGCGCCCGGGTCGTAGACGTAGGCGTTGTCCAGGATGTTGAAGCCCGAATCCAGGCCGCCGACCGAGTAGAGCTTGCCGTCGATCGTGTCGGCGGCGTTGTCCATGATGTCGATCGGGTAATCGGCAATCTGCGACCAGGTGGGGTCGAGAGGCGGCCCCGCGTCGGCGCCTTCCACCTCTTCCTCGTCCCCGGGCTCCTCGTCTCCGCCCCAGGCAGGCGAGAACGGCTTGTCCGCCTCGGCCCGCACACGTTGGATCCGAGAGCCCCGCATCGTGAGGATCTGGAACGCACCGGCCCGCTCCGCGAGCTTTACGTCCGCGGGCGCCGTGCCGGTGTTGGTGAACTTCACCGTCCCGCTCGCGGTACCGCCGAGCACGATCGACCTCGTGAGCGACTGCGGGTCGATCGCGAGCCGCGCGGCCTTCAGCGTGAAGTTGGCCCGGACGGTTCCGTTCGCGGCCACGTTCACCGGCTGGGTCAAGGCCTGATACGGGGCCTTCGACGCGGTGAACTGATGCGAGCCCGTCAGCGACGAGAACATCTGGTAGTAGCCGTCCGGATTGCTCGGGTCGTCCGGCGTTGCGGCCGTGAGTGCGTTCTCCGCCGGCCGGTCGTTGCTCGTCACCTTCGCCCCGTTCAAGCCGGCGCTCGTGTTCGCGTCGAAGACGTTTCCGACGACGAGACCACCCGCAATCGGGTCGCACGAGCGGTTGCCGACGACCGCGTTGTCGACCTCCCACCACCAGCCGAACTCCGACCGGTAGTGCCAGCGGAGCTTCACGTTCGACTGACCGCCCGCCTGCGGGAGCGCGACCGTCGTGACCCGCGGGCCGCGTCGGTCGGACAGGCCGTGGAACGCGGTCTGCCAGGTGGTGCCGCCGTCGACGCTCACGTCGACGTCGACTGCGACGTCCGTCGGGAACGAGCGGTAGTCCTCGTTGAAGCGGACCACGGGCGTCGGTGATGTGGACAGGTTGATGACGGGCGTCACCAGGGTCGTGTCCTGGGTGTGGCCGGGACCGAAGTGGTCGCTGTCGATGACCGCGAAGGCTCCGGTGCCTCCGGTCATGTTGGCGCGGTTACCGGGGTTGTCGAACGCCCAGGTCTCGCCGTTTCCGATCGCGTCGGTGACCGTCCAGCCCGCCGGGAGCGTGCCCGCGTTGAAGTCCTGGCTCAGCGCGGTGGTGAAGTTGAACTGGTACCCGGGAGCCGTGCAGTTCGACAGGACCGGGATGGCGACGTTGTGCGTGGTGTTGGTGCTCCCCACCACGACGTTGTCGGTGACGACCTGGTAGCCGGGCAACGTCGCCGTGAACTTCATTGCATAGGTGTCGTTCTGCGGCAGGTCGACGTTGTAGATGCCCGTCACCGGATCCGTGAAGATCGGTCCGCCGGGCCTGCCGTTGATGTCGATCCGGGCGTAGAGCGGATAGCCGTGGCCCGAACCGTCCGTCACCGTCCCGGTCACGTGCACGGTCGGCTTCTTCGTCAGAGCCGCGTTCACGGTCCTCGTCCCACCGTCGGTGATCACGACCCCGTTCACGGTCTGGCTCGCATATCCGAACGCCGAGAACGTGACGTCATACGTGCCGGCGGGGAGGGTCAGGCTGTACTTGCCCTGTGCGTTGGTCGTCGTGGTGGTGTTCCCGGTCGAGACCGTGGCGCCCGCGATGGGCTGGTTCGTCCCAGCGTCGGTGACGGTCCCGTTGAGCGTCCCGTGCGGGCCGGCGGTGCAGCTCGGAAACTTGAACGAGCCGATTCGCGTGTGCCAGTCGGCGACGCTCGTCTGCTGCAGGTACTCGGTCGTGAACCAGAACGTGCAGCCGTCCGTCGGGTCGAGCTGGAGCGCCGCGTAGTCGCCCCAGCGCGACAGCGGGTGGGTCTGCGAACCGGTGCCGGCGACCATCTGGCTCTCGCCCTGCGAGAGCTGGCCGGCCGGGTCGCCCACGAGTCGCCCGGCCGCTCGGATCGACGGGAATGTCGCCGAGCTCGAGACCGAGTACCCGACGGCAAGGTCGCCCGAGGCATCCAGGGCGGCGCTGCCCATCCAGCGCTGGTCGGCGTCGGGGGCGTACGTCCCCTGGCCTGCGATCGACCAGCCCGAGCCGGGATTCGTGAGCTGATACCAGCGGATCCCGGCGTGGTCCGAGCCGTTGACGTCGACCGCATGGTTGAGGGCCAGCCCCTGACGATCGCCGAAGTTCCGGTACGACAGGCGCTGGATGAGCCGGTCGCCGAACGCATCCAACCCCACGGTTGTTCCGGGCTGCGGAATGCAGCTTCGGTTGAAGTTGCAGAGGTTGGCGTCGAACGGCGCCGTTTCGAGGAATCGGTTCGGCGTGTGGTTCGCGCCTACCCCGAACGTGGAGTTCGCGGGGTTGGTCCAGTCCACGTGGAAGTCCCACATGAGGAGCCGGTCCGTCGGCGAGAACCCGAATGCGTCGTCGTCGAACTGGATGAACGGGGCCGGAGCGCCGGCCGGCGGGTTGAACCCGAGCGCCTGGCCCTCGGCATCGGCCGGGAGCAGGTTCCCGTAGATCCCGCTGGAGTCGCCGACGTGGAACGTGACCACCTGGGCGGCCTGGCCGGCGAGCATCTTGCTGCGCTCGTAAGCCTGGACACCCGCGCTCTCGAACGTCTCTCCGTTCAGGAAGTCGTTCGCGGTCATGTAGTACGCGTCGTTCCACACGCCGAACTTCGGATAGTCGTTCAGCAGTGTCCCGCTGTAGAGGAAGTCGTAGCGGTGATACGCCCCGAGCGGGTCCGGGGTCGCGGAGACGGCGATGCAGGCGTGGAACCCCTGCGCGCCTCCGGGATACGCGAGCTGGCTCATGAACCAGCGGTTCGCGGCCTCGTCGTAGATCGTGATCGGATCGCCGCCGTTGAACGTCTCACAAGGCCCGCCGAAGCCCTGCCAAAGGGTGGTATTGGGCACCGGGCCGAAGAGCAGGGTTCCCTGCTTGTTATAGACGGCGAAGCTGAGGTTGATCATCTGGACGTAGTGGTTCGGCCCGACGTCGCCCTGCGTGTCGGGCGGGAGCACGCCGTTCACGTTCCCGACGCCCTCGAAGCTCTGGCCGAAGCTCGGCATGGCGTTCGTCACCACGTCGGTCTGTGCGGCCGCCGTACCCTGCTTCGCCTTGCCGTCGGCGGTTGGGTGCGGAACCAGGAGGCGGCGAGGCGCCGAGGCGTTGGCGTCAGCTTGCCGCGCCCGCTTCTCCGCGGTGGGCGACAGCTTCATGTCGCGCAACGGCGCTGAAGTGTCGAACTTGACCGCGTTCGTCACCTCGGGCAACGCCTGTGGATCCTGGGCCGCGTTCGGCGACCCCGCGAGCAGGACGAGTCCCAACGCGAGCGTGGATACGGCCAAAATGGTCCGTCGTCCGAACCATCGGTGCATCTGCTTCACTCCTTCCGAGAACGACCGATGACCCGCCTCGGGGCGGCGTGGGGCCCGAGCGCTTGCGCGCATGCGGCGCCGCTGAGGCGTCTACCCGACTCCGGACCGTCCTCGCAGGAAGCAGCCCGGCACTCCTGGTCCATCAGATTTCTGACGAACACATTCCTCCGTCTCAGAACGGGCCAAGGAAAACAGAGGCCCCAACTTTCACGCTGGCATTTCCACGTCAATGACGTAAAGACGCCAGTAAATCGACTGCCCTACATATAGATGCGTATTCCGATCTCGTCGACGCGTCAGCATCGACATTCGGTCAGGCACACCTCCACCTGTAGCCTGGCCTCGTTCGAGCGCGAAAGGAGAACCGATGGACGATGCCCAGATCCACGGGACGATCGAGAGCCTCGTGACGGAGGAGCACGAGTTGTGGGAGCGGGAGTCGAGCGGTGACGCGAGCGACGCCGACCGGCAGCGCCTACAGCAGCTGAAGGTCTCGCTCGACCAGTGCTGGGACCTCCTCCGCCAGCGCCGCGCGCTGCGCGAGGCCGGTCTCGACGCGGACGCGGCCGATGTCAGATCCCCCGAGGTCGTCGAGCGCTACGAGCAGTAGCGGTCCGTCGCGGTTCTCCGGGCGGACTGCCTGGGCGCGCAGCGTCCAGACCCCGCTGCGCGAGTTCTTGCGCACGGAGACCGGCGGCGCAGCCGTCCTGCTCGCCGCCGCCCTGGTCGCGCTGGCATGGGTGAACATCGACGGGTCGTCGTACGACTCGTTCTGGGAGACGACGCTCTCGATCGACCTCGGCGGCCACGGCATCTCGCTCGATCTGCGCGAATGGGTCAACAGCGGCCTGATGACGTTCTTCTTCTTCGTCGTCGGGCTGGAGGCGCGGCGCGAGTTCGACCTGGGCGAGTTGCGTGAACGACGCCGGTTCGCGCTTCCGTTGCTCGCGGGCGTCGGCGGCATGGCCGTGGCTGTCTCCATCTACCTGGTGTTCAACGCGGGCCGCTCATCCGCGTCCGGCTGGGGGATCGCCATGTCGACGGACACCGCCTTCGCCCTCGGGCTGCTCGCGCTCGTCGGGCCGCGCTTTCCCGACCGCCTGAGGGCCTTCATGCTGACGGTCCTGGTCGTCGACGACATCGTCGCCCTCGTCGTCATCGCGACGGTCTACACGGAGACCCTCGACGTTCGGTGGCTGATCGCGGCGATCGTGCTGTACGGCGGCATATATGTCGCGCGGTGGCTGCCCCTCCGTCCGGGTCTCACCTGTCTCGTGCTCGGGACGGCGGCCTGGGTGGCGCTGCTCGAGTCCGGCGTCGAGCCCGTCGTGCTCGGCCTCGCCGTGGGCCTCCTCGCCTACGCGTTTCCGGCCCCACGCTCGAGCCTCGAGCGTGCCACCGAACGCTTCCGCGAGTTCCGCGAGCAGCCCACCGCCCAGCTCGCGCGTGCGGCGGGCACGGAGCTGAGGTCGGCGACGTCCGTGAACGAGCGTCTGCAAAACCTGTTCCATCCGTGGACGAGCTACGTGATCGTGCCGCTGTTCGCGCTTGCGAACGCCGGGGTCGCGATCGACGGAGCATCGCTCTCGAATGCGTTCACCTCACCGATCACGCTCGGGATCCTGTTCGGCTACGTCGTCGGCAAGCCGGTCGGGATCCTCGGCAGCTCGTGGCTTCTGACCAGGCTCAGCCGAGAGCGCCTCCGACCGCCGGTCGGCTGGGCAGCCGTCGCCGGCGGCGGCACGATCGCAGGCATCGGCTTCACCGTGGCACTGCTCGTGGCGACCCTGGCCTTCGACGGTGCGAGGCTGGAGGAGGCGAAGCTCGGCATCCTCGGCTCCGCAGTCGGAGCGACGCTCGTCACGTGGATCCTCTTCCGTGCGACTGCACTCCTGCCTCGAAGGCTTCGAGTCCGCGCGCTGCTCGGAACGGCGGAGCCGATCGTCGACCTCTACATCGACGTCGACGAGGAGCGGGACCACATCCGCGGCCCGATCGACGCGCCCGTGACGGTGGTCGAGTACGGCGACTTCGAGTGCCCGTTCTGCGGGCAGGCGGAACCGGTGGTGCGTGAGCTCCTCCGCGATTTCGGCGACGTCCGCTACGTCTGGCGGCACCTGCCGCTCAACGACGTGCACCCGAACGCACAGTTCGCCGCGGAGGCCGCCGAGGCAGCGGCCGACCAGGATGCGTTCTGGGCGATGCACGACCTTCTGTTCGCCCACCAGAAGGCGCTGCGCCCGCGCGACCTCGTCGGCTACGCCGAGGAGCTCGGGCTCGACGTCGAGCGCTTCACGACGGCTCTACGTGAGCACACCAGCGCCTCCCGGGTCGCCGAGGACGTCGACAGCGCCGACCTCAGCGGCGTGTCCGGCACGCCCACCTTCTTCGTCAACGGCCGCCGCCATCACGGCGCGTACGACATCAACACCCTGTCGGCGGCGGTGCGCGTAGCCGGCGCTCGCGCACTGGTGGCCACGGCTCCCGAGCGGCTGGACTCATGACTCTTCGACCGCCCGATCCGCCGCTCGCGGACGAGGCGATCCGTCTTGTTCCTCTTACGCGGGGATACGAGGGCGGCGTCGAGGCGCTCGTCCTCGAGGAGGACGTACGGCGGTTCACACGGGTGCCGAGCGAGCCGCCTCCGGGCTTCGCAAAACGCTGGGTCGACAGGTACGAGAGAGGCTGGCGCGACGGCTCGCGCGCCGGCTTCGCGATCGAGAGCGACGACGGCGGGTTCCTCGGGCTCGGCATGTTCGTCCGTATCGAAGACGAGGGCAGACAGGGCGAGATCGGCTACGTCGTCGGGCCGGCGGCACGCGGCCGGGGAGTGGCGACGAGGACGCTTCGCCTGCTCACGGACTGGGGGTTCTCGGAGCTCGGACTGGAGCGGATCGAGCTCTGGATCGACGTCACGAATCCGGCCTCGGAGCGCGTGGCGGAGCGGGTCGGCTACCTCCGCGAGGGCGTGCTGCGCTCGTACTGGTTCAAGGAGGACATCCGCTGCGACCTCGGAATCTGGTCGCGGCTGCGTAGCGGCTCCTAGTCTTCGACGAGCGCGTCGTGGACGCGCGAGAGCGCCTCGCCCAGCGTAACGACCTCACGTTCATCGAGCACATCGACGAACGAGCGTTGGATCTCGGCGGCGTACACCGGCCACATGCGCCTGACCAGGGCCGAGCCGTCCCGCGTGATCGCGACGACCGTTCCGCGCCGGTCGCCGGGACTCGGCTCCCGGGTCACCAGACCCTGGGCCTCCAGGCGGTCGACGAGCCGGGTCAGGCCGCTTCGTCCGATCGTGACGACCTGTGCCGCGAGCTCGCCCATGCGGAGCTTTCGGCCGGGAGCTCGGTAGAGGGGCCAGAGGGCGTCGTACCAGGACAGGGGCGGAAGCCCGGCGCCGGCGAGCGCCTTCTCGGTGCGCTCGACGGCGGCGTCCTCGCCGGGCGCAACGCGCCGCCGGAGCCGGTACCGGCAGCGGCAGCCGCGTGACCGGCGTCAGGCCGTGACCCGACGCGGCGTGAAGCCCGCGCGGATCTGACACGCGCGTGAGCGCAGGTTCTCCGGCGGGACCCGGAGGTTGAGCAGCGGGCTCTCGCAGGGATCGCTCAGCAGTCTCATGCACGCAACGGCCGCGGCCGGATCGAGGTCGAGCGTCTCGTCCTCGAGCTCGTCGGCGAGCGCCTCGAGGACGTCCGCGGCGGCGACGATGCGCGCGTCCACCGCGAATCCGGCCCGCGGCAGGCGGCTTCGGATCGAGGCCGCGAAGCAGCGCCGGCTGTCCATCGTCGAATGCCGCCTCGCATAGGCGAGCACCTCGGGGATGACGTGCGCGTCGCCTTCGCCGGCGAGCCTTGCGACGAGATCCCAGCGGCGCCAGAGTGCTCGAATGCCGCAGGCGCCGACCACGACGCCGCCGAGGAAGAGCGGCAGCGCCAGTGCCGGCCGCGTCAGCGTCGCCGCGACGGCCGCCGCAACGGCGACCCCGGCGACACCGAGGTCGCCCCACTCCTCGCGACGCAGCGCCTGCAGGCGCTCCGCACCGTCGTCGACCGCTCGCGCATACATCGGGCCCGTCTCCTTCTCGACGAACGCTTTACGAGAATAAACGTTTCCGTAATGGGTGTCTATTTCCGAGACTGCTAGGTTCCGAAACGACGTGACGAGCGCAGTGCGCACCCGCACGGCCCGCGGCCGGCCGAGACGAGCCTCCGCGGGCAAGGCGATCCTCGACGCAACTCTCGAGCTCCTTGCCGAACGCGGCTTCCAGGAGGCGACGATGGAGGCAATCGCCTCCCGCGCCGGGGTCGGGCGGAACACGATCTACCGGCGCTGGCCGTCGAAGGAGGAGCTGATCGTGGAGGCGCTCGAGGAGCTCATCGCCGACCTCGACATCCGCGACCGCGAAGAAGACGTCTACTCGCTCCTGCTCGACTGGATCCGGGACTTCGCCCGCACCTTCGGCGACCCGCTGTACGGCCGGATCCTCCCGGTCGTGCTGGGCGAGCTGCAGCGCAACCCCGCCTTCGCCGAGGTGTATGCGGAGCGGCTCGTGCGCCCGCGGTACGAGGCGCTCGTCGGGGTGCTCCGGCGTGCCGCCGAGCGCGGCGAGCTGCGCCGCGACGCCAACGTCGAGCAGATCGCCGACCTCCTCGCCGCGCCGCCCTTCGTGCGCGTCCTGCCGGTCGGCCTGCCGCCGGTGACCGAGCGGTACGCCGAGGAGCTGCTCGAGACGATCTGGTGCGGAATCGCGCCGTGAGCCCGGCTCAGACCCGCGCCAGCACCGCGTCGAGCGGCCGCGGAACCTGCGCCGGATCGAGCGCGTCCACGAGCAGCCGCGCGTAGCGGATCTTGCGGCTACCGCCGCTGCCCATGAACCGCCGCAGTTGAGCCTCGACCGGCCGCCCGGTCCACGCCGGCTGCTTCTGCAGCGTGCGGAAGGGGCCGAGCTCGCCCTGTGCCCGGACGACCTCGAGCACGGCTTCCGCGCCGAGCGCTCGGATCAGCTCGTCCTCGAGGTCCGCGTCGCAGACGTAGAAGCCGAGCTGTTCCATGCCTGCACGGGTGAGGTCCGAGCCCAGGCCGGCGCGCTCGAGGCCGCGTCCGAAGTCGCGCTCCTCGCCCGCGTCGCAGAGGCCTGCCAGCCTGACGTCCAACCCCTGGGGCCCGAACCTTCGGAGATACCGACCGATCGCCTGGGCGCCGCCCATCGGCACGACGGCGACGCCCTCCACCTCGAGGTTCCTGCCGCGGCCTTCGGCCAAAGTCTCGACCGCCTCGCGGTCGCTCTGGCCTTCCACGAGCACGACCGAGGTCGGGTCGATCAGGTGACCGCCCTGATCGACCCGGCCGGCGGACGCTACTTCGGCTCGGGGACGATGCGGATGTAGGGCTTCGGCTCCTCCCACTCGCCGAACAGCTCCTTCGCCTCGGCGTTGGAGACCGAGCCTGCGATGATCACGTCCTCGCCGCGCTGCCAGTTCACGGGCGTAGAGACCTTGTGCTTCGCGGTCAGCTGCAGCGAGTCGATCACGCGCAGCACCTCGTCGAAGTTGCGGCCGGTGGTCATCGGATAGACCAGGATCAGCTTCACGTTCTTGTCCGGGCCGATCACGAAGACGTTGCGGACCGTCTGGTTGTCGGCCGGCGTGCGGTCGGAGGGGTTGCCCGAGATCTCCGCCGGCAGCATCCCGTACTGCTTGGAGACGGCGAAGTCGGAGTCCGCGATGATCGGGTAGTTGGGCGCCGCGCCCTGCGTCTCCTCGATGTCCTTCGTCCAGCGCTCGTGGTCCTCCATGGGGTCGACTGAGAGCCCGATGATCTTGACGTTGCGCTTGTCGAACTCCGGCTTGATCTTCGCCATGTAGCCGAGCTCGGTGGTGCAGACCGGGGTGAAGTCCTTGGGATGCGAGAAGAGCACCGCCCAGGAGTCGCCGATCCAGTCGTGGAAGCTGATCGGCCCGTCGGTCGTCTGCGCCCGGAAGTCGGGCGCGGGCTCGTTCAGTCGAATGGTCATTTGCCGCCTCCTTGCATCGTGTTGAGCAGAGCCTACGCGCGGCTCCTACGTCTGCGCTTCGCGACGGAGGAGCGGCCGAGCAGCCTGCGGCTTTCGACGAGTGCGAGGGTCGCCCGTGCCGCCCGCTCTGCAGCGCTCTCGACGGGGTCGCTGTCCCTGTCGAAGCTGCCGTCGAGCAGGAGCAGGGCGTGGCCGTGAGCCGTGGCCTCGACGGCCGTCGCGAGGGTCTTCACCGCGGCTTCGTCGACGTTTGGGAGCGCGCGGACGGAGCCGAGGAACGTCTCCTCGATCGCTTGCTCGGCCTCCTTCAGCTCCGGGTGCTCCGACTTGTCGAGGCCCGCTTCGACGAGCAGCTCGAAGAGTCGGCGGCGGGTGCCGGCGAACTGGACGTATGCGCGCGCGATCGCAGCGAGGCGCCTCTCGGGAGCGCGGAGGCCTTTCAGCTCCCGGAGCACCTCGGCATGGAAGAGCTCGTGGACGCGGACTGCGACGGCGGCGAGCAGCTCGTCACGGTCGGAGAAGTGGGCGTAGGGCGCACTGGGCGCAACGCCGAGGCGGCGGCTTGCCTCGGCGAGCGAGAAGGCGCGCGCGCCGTGCTCGGCGATGAGCCCGACGGCGGTGTCGATCAGCGCCGCTCGCAGGTCGCCGTGGTGATACGCGCGCCGAGGTGTCACGCAGCCGCTGCCCCGAGGCGATACGTGACGCCGGTCAGCGCCTCGGACGCGTCCCACAACTGTCGCCTCGCGCCTTCCTCGCGAGCGGCGGGGCTCGGCTCCACGCGGATCGGGAGACCCGTGTACTCGAACCGGCCGGCCGGTCCGAAGTAGTCCCCTCCGCGTGCCGACGGGTCCAGCGCGGCCCGCAGCGTCGGCAGCGCTCCGACCTGGACGTCCTGCGCGAGCCAGGAGGTGAGCTTGCCCAAGCGGGCGCCGATCACGAGCCGCTCGACGCGCGAGCTCGTCCGCCAGAGGCCGGTGCGGACGTTGCCGGGATGAGCGGCGAGCGCAATCGTCCCGGCGGCGGCGCCTTCGAGCCGGGTCTCGAGCTCGGCGGTGAAGAGCAGGTTCGCCAGCTTGGACTGCGCGTAGGCGGCCTCGGGGTCGTACCCGCGCTCCGACTGGAGGTCGTCGAAGCGGATCGCGCCGCGCTTATGGGCGTTGCTGCTCACCGTGACGATCCGCGACCCCGCCGTGGCCAGCACCCGCTCGAGCAGCAGTCCGGTCAATGCGAAGTGGCCGAGGTGATTGGTCGCGAGCGTGACCTCGAAGCCGTCCTCGGTGCGCTGGTACGGCACGGCCATGACGCCGGCGTTGTTGATCAGCAGGTCGATGCGCGGGTGGGCGGAGCGGAGCTCGGCGGCCGCCTCGCGAACGGAGGCGAGTGAGGCGAGGTCGAGCCGCACGACCCGCACGTCGGCGTGCTCGTTCGCGGCTCGGATCCGCTCTGCGACCCGCTCGCCCTTGGCCACGTCCCGGCAGGCCATGACCACCGTGGCGCCACGGGCCGCCAGCACCGTGGTTGTCGCCAGCCCGAGCCCAGCGCTCGCACCTGTCACGACCGCGACCCGCCCGGACTGGTCCGGGGCGTCGGCCGACGTCCAGCCGTTGCGGCTCACGATCTGATACTAGCTCAGAATCTGAATGACGATCAGATTATGCGAGGGAGGGCTGGCCGGCTGCCGTTTCCGCCTCCGAGCTCTCCTCGGAGGCCGACGCGATGACGACGGCTCCGAGCAGCGCCACCGCGAGCGCGCCCACTGCGACGACCGCGTGCCAGGGCGGCGTCTTGTCCAGTGACTCCTCGAGCACGAGGGCCCCCAGGAACACACTGACGACCGGATTCGCCACCGAGGTGGTCGCGACCGAGGTCGCGAGCCGTCCGAAGGAGAGCGAGATCTGCTGGATGTAGAAGCCGACGGCGGCGGCACCGGCCATGACCCAGAACTGCCAGTTCGCGAGGACCTCGCCGAGGCCGTCGGTGTGCAACCGCTCGACGATCGGCTTCAGCAGGACCGCCGACACGCCGTAGAGGAGCCCTGCGATCGTCCCGTACACGGCCGCCTTTGCACTGGCCCCGCCCCGGCCCGCGAGCAGGAGCAGCGCGAGGCACATGGCCGCAATCACGAGATACGCGGCGATCCAGTCGGACGTGGGCGCGTTGTCGACCCCGGACGCCGGGTCGCCGAAGCTCGCGAAGACCACCAGCCCGAGGACCACCACCGCGGCGCCGAAACCGTGGCGCCATGTGACCGTCTGGCCGGTGAGCAGGTACCCGAGCGGCAAGGCCCAGATGACCGTGGTCACCAGCAGCGGCTGGATGATCGCGACCCGCCCGCGGTCGAGGGCCGCGCCCTGGAGGACGATGCCGCCCACCTGAGCGAGCAGTCCGAGCAGCCAGATCCGGCTCGTCAGGAGCCTGGCGAACCCCTGCGGCTTGCCGACCTCGATTCCTTCGTCGATGGCGGCTCGCTGCCAGAGCGTCGCAGCAAAGGCAAAGGCGACCGACGCAAGAATCGCCAGGAGAGCTGCAAGCGCGTCCACTCGAGGCGCAAGATACGCGACGCGGCGGCTGGCCCTGCCCGTGTCGGCCGACTAGGATTTGCGACCTGGGCGCGAGAGGGCGCCTCCGGGTTCGCGGGCAGGACCGAGTCCACCTCTGCACGACAGATCAACAGCGTGGCGATCTCCTCGGGCCTGGACGCGAGCCCCCGGCCGTCGAAAGGAGACGTCATGCCCGACCTTCCTGCACGGCCCGACCTCGGCCAGCTGCGCCGGCAAGCCAAGGAGCTCCTGCGCTCTGCCACGGAGGGAGACGACGAGGCGCGTGGCCGAATCCGCGCCGTCTCGGAGCAGCTCACCCTGGCCTCCGCCCAGCTCGCGCTCGCGCGCGAGTACGGCTTTGCGAGCTGGCCCAAGCTGAAGCGAGAGGTCGAGCGCCGCAAGATCCTCGACGACCGCGATCTCGATCGGCTGACCGCATTGCTCGCAGAAGAGCCCGAGCTGGCCACCGCACAGATGGAGCACTGGCGCGACCACCCGAGGGGCGCGTCGCCGCTCGGCTACACGGCGATGCTTCGCTACGACACCGCCGGCCAGGTCTGGCGCGACCTCCCGGGAACGGCCGCCATGGCGCGGGCCCTGATCGCAGCCGGCGCTCCGGTCGAGGGGGCACCGGGTGACCGTGAGACGCCGCTCATGACCGCCGCCAGCTACGGCGATGCCGAGGTCGCGCGCGTCCTGATCGAGGCCGGCGCGAACCTGGAGGCGACCGCGGCGGACGACGCCGGTGGAGTTCCCGAAGGGACCGCATTGCTGCATGCGGCGGTCTTCGGCATGACCGACGTCGTCGACGTCCTCGTCGCCGCCGGTGCCCGCGTGCACGGCGTCGAGGAAGCGGCGGCTGTCGGCGACGTCAGCGGCTGGCTCGCCGACGAGACGCCGCCGGACGCGAAGATCCGGGCGCTCGTCATGGCCGCGGATCACCAGCGCCTCGACGTCATCGACCGGCTGGTCGCCGGCGGCACCCCCGTCGACGGGGTCGATCCCGCCTTCGGCGGCCACCCGCTCCGCACAGCGGCGGCGAACGGCAGGCCCGCGAGCGTGCGCCGACTGCTCGAGCACGGCGCCGATCCCAACCTCCGAGGCCCCGACGGCAACCGCACCCCGCTGGAACTGTGCCGTCGGGGACGGGCCGGCGCCGCCAACCGGGCCGCCTACGACGAGGTGGAGTCGGTCCTGGGGGCCGTCACCTCCGGTTGAGCGGCGCGGGCCGCTCGGGCCTCGAGGTAGCGGGCGGCTTCGAACATATCCGCCTGCGGTCGCCGACCGAGGTTTACGCCCGTTTCGTCGAGGAAGACCCCGAGCCGCCATGCGGGTTGAGGAGGCATTGCTGACCACTCCGACCGTCCATGCCCCCTCGGCGACCGTCGGGGAGCTGAGGAGGTTCTTCGCCGACGATCACGTTCACATGGCGCTCGTCGTCGAAAGGGGCTTCCTGCTCGCAGTCGTCGAGCGGCAGGACCTCGACGACAGCGACCCTGAAGAGCTCCCGGCCGCCCTCGTCGGCTCTCTCGCCGGGAGGACGACCGCTCCCGACGCGCCCCTCTCCGTCGTCCTCCCATCGATGCGGCTGACCGGGCGCCGGCGCCTGGCCGTGACGGACGACGAGGGACGTCTACTCGGTCTGCTCTGCCGGAAGGCGACCGGACGAGGCTTCTGCTCCGACGAGGACGTCGCCGGCCGCAGGCGCTGGGTCTCTCGCGCGCGCGTGAACTCCTAGGTTCAACGAGCTTTCAGAGCCGTTAGCGTTTTCGTCGCAGCGTCAGGTGACCAATTGGGCGGCGGCGCGGACGAGGTCGGCGTTGTCGGCCGCGAGTCGGCCGTCGGGAAGCACGGTCGTGTCCTCGAGGCCCGTCCGGATGCCGTGCCCGCGCTCGACCGCGCGCCTGTTGACGTCCCAGCACGCGATGCCATCTCCGTGGTGCACCTGCTCGAGGCGGATCCCGGCCTCGGCGAGCACCGCCTCCATCGCCGCCGCGTGGTCGACGGCCTCGCCGGGGTCGGCGTCGAGCGGCTCGACCAGGACCCGGACGCAGCGCTCCGCGATGCCGGCGCGGACGAATCGGTGGGCGTCGTCGAGTGAGAGCAGCCCGGCCTCGATGCCCACGCGGCGCCGGATGAGGTGCTCACAGACCTCGACGATCCCGGCCTCACCCTGGTTCGCCGTCACGACGTCGGGCAGCTCGGTCCAGGCTTGCACGAGCGCGAGCCGCCGCGCCGGGTCCGACTCGATGTCC
>Ga0111539_10002180_pt1 | contig 26174 bp, 18 predicted proteins | sample RhiMethybrSRZTD1_FD_79667 | JGI IMG/M metagenome (GOLD analysis project Ga0111539, IMG submission 79667) | Populus rhizosphere microbial communities from Tennessee, USA - Rhizosphere MetaG P. TD hybrid SRZTD1 (version 2) (version 2) | ecosystem: Host-associated > Plants > Roots > Rhizosphere >...
ATCCACCCCCTTATAATGCCCGCAAAGGATGATGATGTTCTTTTTCAGGCTGAGCTCATTGGCAACAGATTGCGTCAATCTCTCTCCATCAGGACTGGTATAAATGATTTCGTCATAGCTCCGATGGGATTTCAAATGCGTAATGCAATTATCAATTGGTTCTATCATCATCACCATTCCGGCACCTCCTCCGAAAGCATAGTCGTCAGTTGTTCGGTGTTTGCTCGTGGCGTATTGTCGCAGGTCAATGATGTTCACCGTTACAAGGCCTTTAGCTTGTGCCCGTTTTAAAATAGAATCAGAGAACGGACTTTCAATGAGTCGGGGAAGGCATGTAATAATATCGAGATGCATAATCTAAATATCTAAAAACCCTTCGGGAAGACTAACAGTAATCAATCTTTTAGTCTTATTAATGCGCCTGATAAAAGGACTGTTTACTGGAATTAACACTTCCTTGCCATCGTGATCGAGAACAAGGAGACGATTAGGTCCTGCCTGTACCACCTCAGTGATTATGCCCAGCGGTCCCAACTCTTCATCTGTAACGTTGAAGTGAATGATCTCGTCATCGTAAAATTCACCACGCTGAGCTTTTGGACGAACATCTTTCGGCAAATACAAGGATCGTTTGGCAAGTTTAGATGCATCCTCAATACTATTAACATCGTCGAACTTTACGATCGCCTTTGCCCCGCTGGCAGAAATAGATTGAATGAAATAAGGAACAAGTCTTTTGTCGATCTCAATGAAAAGCGGGTGGACCTCCCGGATTGAAGCGAGATCCTCAACAGAGAGTCCATTAATTGCAATGGTAACTTCTCCCTTGAGACCGTGGGTCTTTACAACGTAGCCGATATTAAAGCACGCGTTGATTTCCATAGACTGTCAATAAATTAAAAATGCCAATGCAAGACGCATTGGCATTCAAATTTTGTTAGCAAACAGATTATGCCTGCTCTGTAGCTTCTGCCGCAGGAGTCTGAGATTCTCCGGCAGGTTGTTCAATTTCCGGTTTGGCGGCAGCAACTTCAGCTTTTTTCCGAATGGCCTCAGCGCGGGCCTCCTTGATCTTAGTTTCTGCAGCTTTCCTTGCTTTAGCATCAGCCTCTTTAGACTGAGTAACTTTAGAGTGTTTGGCAGCGATCTTCACCTCTTTCCCTTTCAACCAATCTGCCAACTTTGAATCGGCTTGTTCTTGGGTCAATGCACCCTTGATAACGCCAATCTGCAAATGTTTTTTTAACATGATTCCCCTATACGAGAGCATCGCTTTAACGGTATCTGAAGGCTGCGCGCCATTCATCAACCAATTGAATGCCCGCTCATCATTGAGCTCGATTGTGGCCGGTACAGTAAGGGGGTTATAGGTACCGATCTTTTCAATAAAGCGACCATCGCGAGCTGCCCTGGCATCCGCTACGACTACATCGTACATTGCCAGTTTTTTGCGGCCCCTGCGGGCCAGTCTGATTTTAACCATTACAGTTTTGTTTAAAATTCAAATGTGGAACTCGTCCGTTTTTTTTAAGTCCGCAAATTTAAGGGAAATTTCTTTTCGGCCAACGTCAAATTCAGATCAGAAACCCGGTTTTTAGTCATATACTAAATATTTGCTTACGCGAGTAGTCAATTTTTTTATCTTAGCGAGCTTGCCTACATTTGTTGGCTTTCAGCAAAAATCATGGACAAATATTCATATATCTCCAACGCTGACGTCGGTTATCTCGATCAGCTCTATCAAAATTACAAGAAGGATCCGTCGTCTGTTGACTTGAGTTGGCAGAAGTTCTTCGAAGGATACGATTTTTCTACGCAACGCTACGACAAGAACGGTCACGGAACTGCCGTCGACGAAACCATATCCATTAAAGAAACACAAGTACGTAACCTGATCTTTGTATATCGCTCATTTGGCCACCTTCAATCAAATACGAACCCTGTACGTGAGAGAAGAAACCACCATGTAAACTTCGACCATAAAAATGTCGGTCTTACAGACGCCGACCTCGACGTTGAGTTTGACGTTGGTGCAGAGATCAGCATGGGTAGGGCAACTCTTAAGAAGATCATTGAAAAACTAAAAGTAGTTTACCTTGGTCCCATAGGTTATGAATACAATTTCATACGAAACGATGCAGTGCGTCAGTGGTTCTTCGAGAAGTGTGAGCAAGAATACTTCAAGTATAATCCTACCATTGAGGAGAAGAAAGGTATTCTCACAAAACTTAACGAGGCCGTAGTATTTGAGAACTTCCTTCATACAAAATTCTTGGGACAAAAAAGATTTTCGCTTGAAGGTGGAGAGAACACTATCCCCGCCCTTCAGACGATCATCAATAAAGCGGCGGAACTGGATGTAAAGGAAGTTGTCATAGGGATGGCTCACCGTGGAAGATTGAACGTTCTCTCAAATATCCTCGGAAAAACATATCAGCAGATCTTTACAGAGTTTGAAGGTAATGTTAGTCCCGAGCAGACAATGGGAGACGGTGACGTAAAATATCACCTGGGTTACGCCAGCCATATCAATACCCCATCAGGCAAGAAAATATATCTGAAGTTAACGCCAAACCCTTCACACCTGGAAGCTGTCGATCCATTGGTAATTGGCTACACAAGGGGTCAGATTGACGACGAACACAAAGGCGATCATACCAAAGCAATGGCGATCCTTATTCATGGTGACGCTGCCGTTGCCGGTCAGGGTATCGTTTACGAGTGTCTGCAGATGTCGGGCCTGCCAGGATATAGAACTGGCGGCACAATTCATTTTGTCATTAACAACCAGGTCGGATTTACAACAGACTACGATGATGCTAGAACCAGTATCTATTGTACCGACCTCGCAAAGATTGTTGATGCGCCGGTGCTTCACGTAAATGGAGACGATGCGGAAGCGGTAAGCTTTGTGTCAAAGTTAGCGGTGGAATATCGTCAGAAGTTCAAGCAGGATATCTTTATAGATTTATTGTGCTACCGTAGACATGGACATAATGAAAGCGATGAACCTAAATTCACGCAACCAAAGTTGTACAACATCATTGCCAAGCATGAGAACCCGCGAGAAATATATGTGAAGAAGCTTGTTGAACGCGGCGATGTTGATGCGGCGCTCGCCGATGAGATGGATAAGAATTTCAGAAATCAGCTGCAGGACCGACTCAATGAAGTCAAGCAAAAACCACTTCCGTATAAACCTCAAAAAATGGAAGAGGAATGGGATCAAATGCGATGGGCTAAGCCGGAGGATTTTGATAAATCACCTGACACTGGAGTTAAGGAGAGTACAATAGAAAAAGTAGGTAAGGCCTTAACAACGATCCCGGAAGGATTCCGTCCTCTCAAGCAAATTGAAAAACTATTGAAGGACAGAACAACTGCGTTCTTCGAAGCAAAAATTCTGGGTTGGGCGGAAGCAGAGCTGCTGGCCTATGGATCTCTGCTTGTAGAAAAGACCCCAGTCAGGATGTCAGGACAGGACGTGCAGCGTGGTACGTTCTCGCATCGTCATGCCTACTTCTTTGATGCCAATACCAATGCGCCGTATTGTTGTTTGAATAACATTGAGAAGAATCAGCCAAGGTTTAGCATCTTCAATTCGTTATTGTCGGAATTTGGTGTGCTTGGATTTGAATATGGTTACGCTATGTCTTCGCCAAGCGCGCTTGTGTTATGGGAAGCGCAGTTTGGTGACTTTGTAAATGGAGCACAAGTAGTTATTGATCAATTCATCTCTAGCGCTGAATCGAAATGGCAGCGAATGAATGGTCTGGTTATGCTTCTTCCGCATGGCTATGAGGGGCAGGGACCAGAGCATTCAAGCTGTAGGCCTGAAAGATTCTTACAGCAGTCTGCGGAGTATAACATGATCGTGACAAATCCGACAACGCCGGCTAACTTTTTCCACTTGCTTAGACGACAGATAGCCTGGCCGTTCCGAAAACCTTGTGTGGTTTTTTCGCCAAAATCCTTATTACGTCATCCGGCCGTGATCTCTCCAATCAAGGATTTCACTGCGGGTTCATTTAATGAAGTGTTGGATGATCCGACAGCATCGGCAAAAGACGTTACACGCGTCGTGCTTTGTTCGGGCAAGGTGTACTATGATCTGGCTGATGTTCAGCAAAAGAAAAAGATCAAGGACACGGCAATTGTCCGCATAGAACAGCTTCATCCATTCCCGGATAAACAACTTAAGAATGTATTGAAAAAGTACAAGGACGCCAAGCTTGTGTGGGCTCAGGAAGAGCCGGCGAATATGGGATGTCTCTCGTACATACTGAGGATGATGCCGAAGTATCAGCTGGAAGTTGTGTCGAGAAAGGCAAGTGCATCTCCTGCAACAGGATTTTCAAAAATTCACAAGGTTGAACAAGACAAGATCGTCAATAAAGCTTTCGAAATTTAATGGCCGAGATCGTGACATGATACTTTTTCGGAATCCACAAACATATAATTAACAACTGAATGGCTATTCAAATCAAGATTCCCGCAGTAGGAGAATCAATATCAGAAGTAACAATTGCTAACTGGCTGAAAAAAGATGGAGACACAGTCAAACTGGATGAAGTTATTGCAGAACTGGAATCCGACAAAGCCACGTTTGAGCTTACGGCGCCTAGCGCAGGCGTGTTGAAGATATTGAAACCGCAGGGATCGACTGTTCCAATTGGAGAATTGATTTGTGAAGTAGAACCTTCTCAGGCGGCAGCTCCTGTCGCTCAGCCCACAAATTCTAAACCTGCAGCTTCGTCGTCCCCGGCCGCGCCACCGAAGGCTTCGGGTGGAGTGAAAGAAATGAAAGTCCCTACCGTAGGAGAATCTATCACCGAAGTAACGATCTCAACATGGTTGAAAAAGGACGGGGACTTCGTTACCCTGGATGAAATCATCGCCGAGGTCGAATCTGATAAAGCCACTTTCGAGTTGCCGGCAGAGGCTACCGGGATACTGAGAATTGTGGCCAAGGAAAAGCAAACACTTCCTATCGGGGGTCTCATTTGCAAAATTGAAATTACAGAAGGTGCTCCCCAGACATCCGGAGCCGCTCCTGCCACGCAAAAAGCAGAAGCCAATGTTTCAAATGATAAATCCTACGCTACGGGCCACCCATCACCGGCTGCGGCAAAAATTCTGAGTGAGAAAGGAATTTCTTCTGAACAAGTGCCGGGTACTGGCATTGGTGGAAGAATCACGAAGGAGGATGCGCAGAAAGCACAGAGTCAGCCTGCAAAGCCAGCTGAAAATAAGGCTGCTGCTCCGCCTTCAACTCCTCCAGTAATTGCATCCGGAGGCGGCCGTAATGTGAGAAGCGAAAAGATGACGTCGTTGCGTAAGACGATTGCAAAGAGGTTGGTGGCTGTCAAAAACGAGACAGCAATGCTTACGACCTTCAATGAAGTTGACATGAAGCCTGTAATGGATCTTCGTTCAAAATACAAAGATCAGTTCAAGGAAAAGTATGGCGTAGGACTCGGGTTTATGTCGTTCTTCACAAAAGCAGTGTGCGCCGCTCTGAGGGAATTCCCGGCCGTTAACGCCTCACTCGATGGAGACGAAATCGTCTATCATGATTACTGTGATGTTTCAATCGCGGTTTCAACGCCGCGCGGACTGGTCGTGCCGGTCATACGGAATGCAGAATCCCTTACGTTCAATCAGATTGAAAGTGAAGTCGTGCGCCTGGCAACGAAGGGACGCGATGGCAAGCTTTCAATAGAAGAAATGACGGGGGGGACGTTTTCAATAACTAACGGTGGTGTTTTTGGCTCGATGCTTTCCACACCGATCATCAATCCACCTCAATCAGCAATCCTGGGTATGCACAATATCGTAGAAAGGCCAGTTGTAAAGAATGGCGAGGTAGTGGTACGACCCATTATGTATGTCGCGCTCTCTTATGATCATCGGATCGTTGATGGACGCGAATCCGTTAGCTTCCTTGTACGTGTAAAGGAAATGCTGGAGGATCCAGGAAGATTGATCCTTGGAGTTTGATCTTTTGATCCCCTTTCAGTCCGAGAGGGGATTTCTTTAATAGTTTATCCTGAACAAAAAATTTGATCATGCAATACAACGTCACTGTTATTGGTTCTGGCCCTGGTGGATATGTAGCAGCAATCCGGTGCGCACAATTAGGATTCAAGACGGCAATAGTAGAAAAATACAACACTCTCGGTGGAACCTGCCTCAATGTAGGATGTATTCCATCTAAAGCGCTACTTGACTCATCGGAGCATTTCATAAACGCAAAGGAACACTTTAAGGAACATGGAATAGATATCCCTGATCCCAAACTTAACCTTACGCAGATGATCAAGCGAAAAACCGATGTTGTGAAAGCAAATGTCGATGGCATTGCATTCCTCATGAAAAAGAATAAGATCGATGTTCATACAGGAGTTGGTTCATTCGTTGACAAGAACACTATCAAAATAACTTCGGGCGATGGAAAGGAGAAAACCATCACTGCTGAGAAGGTGATCATTGCTACGGGATCAAAGCCTACACCACTTCCATTTGCTCCCTTTGACAAGAAGAGGATCATATCAAGTACCGAGGCGCTCGAATTGAAAGAACTTCCAAAACATCTTATCGTAATTGGTGGAGGAGTTATCGGTATGGAACTAGGATCGGTATTCGCGAGGATCGGTTCGAAGGTTACAGTTGTTGAATTCCTTGATAGTCTTATACCCACAATGGATGGAACGATGGGTAAAGAGTTGCTCAAAGTGGCTAAGAAGATGGGTATTGAATGTTTCCTTAGTCACAAGGTTACTGCCGTTGAAAACAAAGGCAAGGAAGTTATTATTAAAGCGGAAACGAAAGACGGAAAAAACACAATTGAACTGAAAGGCGATTACTGTTTAGTAAGTATTGGCCGAAGACCTTACACGGATGGGCTTGGGCTCGACAAGATCGGTGTTGAAACAGAGAAGGGACAAATCGCCGTCGATGATCATCTCAAGACGAAGGTCGACAACGTTTACGCTATTGGGGATGTTGTACGTGGAGCAATGCTCGCGCATAAAGCGGAGGAGGAAGGTGTCTTTGTCGCCGAACAACTTGCAGGGCAAAAACCTCACGTTCATTATTTACTTATCCCGGGTGTGGTCTATACGTGGCCAGAAGTTGCAAGTGTAGGATATACAGAGGAGCAGCTCAAAGAGCAAGGGAAGGCTTATAAAGTGGGAAATTTTCCATACAAGGCGTTAGGAAGAGCGCGCGCCAGTATGGACACAGACGGACTTGTAAAAATATTAGCAGACAAGCAGACTGACGAGATTCTTGGCGTGCATATCATTGGAGCTCGCGCGGCAGACATGATCGCTGCTGGAGTTACCGCAATGGAATTCAGGGCATCGGCCGAAGATGTGGCAAGAATGTCACATGCACACCCGACCTACATGGAGGCCGTAAAAGAAGCCTGCCTTGCTGCGACGGCCAACAGGCCCATTCACTTATAAAAAGTTCGGGAAGAACTTACACGAGTATTCTTCCTAATTCTTAGCCTTCCCCCGGAAAACCGGTGCCACCTACCTTCGTATTAAAATTTGCGATGTGGAAAAAGCCGTAACCGAAGAAAGGTTGGAAGACTTTGCAAGAAGGAAGCGAAACAAACTGTTCGAAAACATTTCACTTTTCGCAACAGTTATGGGCACCTTTCACTTCGTCTTGGATCTGATCGGAGGTTCAAGAGAAGCTCCGGTGATCGACATGATGATCACAATTGTCTTGTTCTCTTGCTATGGTCTCCACCGGAAAGGTTATCGAGATCTGTCGCGGATCCTGGGCCTCGGATTTCTAAATACGTGTTTGGCGGTCTACGCCTGTGTCCTTCCTCCCGATGTTGGTATTTACCTCTTTTTCTTTCCTCTAATGACCGTCGCTATGGCAATCTTTGAGCCCAAAGAAAAAGTGCTGAGAATTTCATTTGTGCTACTGTCGGGTATGTTCGCCGTTTTACTTTTTGCCTCTGATTTCAATTTTATCGGCACTTATGAGATCGTGGCGCCCGACGCCGAAAAGTTTTTTATGATCAACCTTCTTTCAAGCGGAGTCATGTTGGTCATGAGCGTCGCCTTCACATTGCGCGTAAATGAAGAGTCAGAAAGGAGATTGCGAATATTGGCAAAAGAAGTAGAGATCAAGAACTCTAACCTTGAAAAGACCAATGCGGAACTCGATCGATTCTTTTACAGCACATCCCATGATCTGCGATCGCCGCTACTTTCAATCAAAGGATTGGTAAACATAACGAGAAATGAAACTGACGACACTAAGGTCATACGTTATCTCGATATGATGACCGAGCGTGCCGACCGACTAGACCTTTTCATTCGTGATATCATCGATTATTCGAAAAACACAAGAACTGAGCTTTCGCGGGAGATCGTCGATGTGACGCGGCTGGTAGAAGAGGTCAAGGACAATTTTCAATTCCTTGAAGGCGCCAGCAATGTCAGGTTTTTCGAAAATATACTTGTGGATAAAGTTGTCACGGACAGAACCCGAGTAACGGTGATACTCAACAACCTTATCTCCAATGCAATCAAATATCACAATAGAGACAACCACAATCAGTGGATAAAGGTTAACATTTTCCCGTCGGGCAGTGATCTGAACATTGTAATTTCTGACAATGGGCTTGGCATTAGTGAGGACAACCAATCCAGGATCTTCGAGATGTTTTACCGCGGCACAGAAAAGTCGAAAGGGTCAGGTCTTGGACTTTACATCGTCAAAGAAACGATAGAAAAAATGAAAGGATCGATTCAAGTCGAGTCTAAAGAGGGCGAGGGTACGGCATTTACTGTAACGATTCCTGTTTCCTTAGTGCATATTGGAGTAGAGCTCGCAGAAGCAGTATGATCACTACTGGAATAAGTGATGTATTGAGTTGTTGCGGAAGTGCCCACCAGAACAGCAGTACAATTGCTTCCAAGAGAAACACCGCCAGGAAGTAATTGATCAGCCATCGTTTTTTGCGTATAAACGCCACGACTGCTACCACGTGGGTAGGTAGTGCCCAAAGCAAATTAAAATTATACGCTGCTGCTTTGTGATCAGTGAAAAACCATAAAAGGAGTAAGAGCACGCCTATTAACCCCGTTAATCCAAATAAGATCACGTCAAACCAGTTCGAAAGTTTTTTCTTATAGAAATCTTTCACACACAAAACGAGAGTTAACAATAACAACAAACCAAACACTAAGAGGGGATGCGTGAAAGAAAAAGATGATTCTTCAGGTTGCTCTGAATAAATGATGATCTTCTCCTTTACTAATGGTGTAAGTGCTGAGTCACTTTTCACGACAGCATGATCAAACCCGGATTCGACATAGTCGGGTAGGAACATATATTCGTATGGAGTAGCTTTTTTGTCCATAGGAAGCCCGAGGCACACGTCAATACCAAGGTCCAGCCACGGGAATGGCTTGAGGTAAAAGTCGGTTAGCTCACGGATTGAATAGTTCGTTGTGATGTATGATCCGTCAAACGAGACATCACTACCAAGGCTCTTAACGGCTACATCCCGAATTTTTGTAGCGCAATTGTCATAGAAATAATCATATGGGTATTCTCGGTTCTCAGGTGCTGCGTTCCATACCAGGTAATCAAAGACCTTTTGTTTTTGTTCCAGTGTCAGATTGAGCACTTGTTCATGGATGTATCGGTTGTCTTCAATATATGAATCCTGAAAACGTGGAAAGTCTTGGACGCCCAGCATATAGATATTATTTCCAAGCGCAAAGTTCACGACGAAGTCTGGCCTGTCGAAATCAAATATGCCGTAGTTAAATGCATAGTCAATTCCGGTCTGAGGGTCGTTAACGCGGAATGCGCTGTGACCAAAACCGAGGAATGAAACGTCATGATGTGGGCCGCAGGTTATAACGGAGATGGTTGCTCGTTCCGAAAGCTTTTGAGCCTCTAGACCTGATGTCGTGCAAAGAAAAACAAGGACACCTAGTATTTTTTTCATGCTGTATAGAAGACGTTGCAAGATAGGAACGTATCTGAAATTAAAAATTTCAAATCTAAGGGCTCTTAGTCACCTTGAGGTAATTCTGACTGATTTTTATGGTTAATTTGTCGTCAACATATGAAGGCAAGTACTTGGGACTATCTGGACCTGCTAACGAAGAGTTCTGTTACCAGAGCACACAATGCGGCGCGAGTCTTTTCAAGCTATCAGCTATCACGGTTGCGTGGAAAACCACTGATGAAGGGGTTGCCTGTCAGTATTTCATTCGAGCCCACAACGTCGTGTAACCTTCGTTGCCCTGAATGTCCGAGTGGACTGCGATCGTTTACTCGTCCCACCGGTATGCTCGAGCAATCGTTATTCAAACGAGTTATAGATCAACTAGCGCCTACGTTGAGCTACCTTACATTTTATTTCCAGGGCGAACCTTTTCTCCATCCGGATTTTCTTCAGATGGTTGCGTATGCATCAAAAAAGGGAATTTACACAGCTACCTCAACCAATGCGCATTTTTTTAGAGATGAAACTTCCCGGGTAACAGTGGAATCATCATTGGACAGACTCATCATTTCTATTGACGGCACTTCACAGGATACATATCAGGCTTACCGTGTTGGCGGTTCTCTTGAAAAAGTGATTGAAGGAACCAGAAACCTTATTAAGTGGAGGAATGAACTTAAGTCGAAGACTCCTCGTGTTATTTTTCAATTTCTTGTCGTTAGGCATAACGAACATGAAATTCCTGAAGTGTATAAGCTTGCGGATAAGCTGGGGGTTGACGACGTAGTTTTGAAGACAGCTCAGATCTATGATTATAAAAATGGATCGGACTTGATACCAGTTAATGACCGTTATTCACGTTATCGCAAAACGAATACTGGAACATTTGAGATCAAGAACAAGCTCTTAAACGAATGTTGGAAGATGTGGCACAGTTGCGTGATAACGTGGGATGGAAAGGTAGTGCCCTGCTGCTTTGACAAGGATGCACATTTTGTCATGGGTGATCTCACCAAGAATTCTTTTGAAGAGATCTGGAACAGCGAAAAGTACAATCAGTTTCGTGCGTCGATACTGAAATCAAGAAGCGAAATTGAAATTTGTAAGAATTGTACGGAGGGAACGAAAGTCTGGGCGTGACAATTAAATCCCCTTCTTCTTTATCTGAGCTTCTATTTTTTGAAAATCCAGGGTGCCGCATTTGCCACATCCCGATGTACATGCAGATTTGCTTTGAAGGCTCTTATAGATTAATTGGCCCACGTAAAAAACCGCTCCGGCAAACCCTATCCCAACGATGACTTCCTGTACCATAAGGCTCAAAATTAAGTGATTCCCAATTACCTAAACAGCCTATGGAGGTATAATAATTTCCATTTCTCATTTCGTCCACTTTCGGACGGTCGCGCTCACTCGTGAACAAGTAACGGGAAAAAAAGCCCCTTTTCTTCACCATATAGCCGGAATCCAATTGTGGCATCCATGTTGAAACTATGTCGAATTTTAAAGAACCCATGCTTAAAAACTACTTAAAAACAGCCTTTAGAAACATCCTTCGACAAAAGACTAGCGCGCTCATAAATATTGCGGGCCTTACTATGGGTATTACCTGCAGCCTGGTGTTGTTTCTTTTGGTTCGACATTTATCCAGTTACGATAGTTTTCATACGAAACGTGATAGGATTTTTCGCGTCGTCCATCAATCCGATGGAAATCAAGGAAAAAACTATACACCTGGAGTGCCTTCGGTTTTGCCTGACGCGTTCCGTATCGATTTTCCGGAAGCAGAGGAAGTAGTGTTTATGTCCTATCGCGCCGGAAGCATGGTCACAATTCCTCAAGCAAGCGGCGAACCAAAGCGATATAATGAAGAGGCCGGAGTAGTATTCACTCAATCAAACTTTTTCAAAGTTTTTGACCGCGAGATTCTCTCTGGTGATAAAACCGGCGGACTTGATGACCCCAACGAAGCAATCATTTCGCAGCGTTGGGCTCTCAAGTATTTCGACAGAAAGGACGTTATCGGAGAAGTTGTCAAGTTTGATACCAATGAATACAAGATCACGGCTGTGATGGCTGACTTTCCTAACAATACAGACTTCCCGTTTGACCTGATGCTATCGTATCCCACAATTAAGAAGGGAACCGAAACAAATGGATGGCACAGTATCTGGAGCGATGAACAATGCTATTTCCTGTTAAAAGAAGGAGAGGGGATTTCGAAAGTTGAAAGCAGGATGGGAGCATTCACTGAAAAGTATATCGGCGATGACAATCCTAACAATGCATTCTTTTCAATTCAGCCTTTGACTAACCTGCATTTTGACGAACGATTCGGCACCTTCACTTATAACACAGTTGAAAAAAGCATACTGGTAACTTTTGGAGTCATTGCGTTGATCCTTGTAATTACAGCTTGTATTAATTTTATCAATCTCGCGACGGCAGAGGCGATAAAAAGATCCAAGGAAGTAGGGATCCGGAAATCGTTGGGTGGAACGAGACGACAACTCATCACCCAGTTCCTCGGAGAAACTACACTCGTTACTGTAATGTCGACCCTCGCATCGCTTGCACTCGCTCAGCTTGCATTAACCGTACTTAATCCGTTTCTCGAGCTCCAAATATCATTGAATCTCGCCGGCGATTTGACGCTCTGGATTTTCCTTGTTGGAGTGACAATCGTTATTGCATTGCTCTCGGGATTATATCCTGCATTTATTGTTTCCGGCTTTAATCCTGTTCTCGCATTAAAAAATCTTCTATCCAACAAAAATTCATCCGGATACAATCTTCGCCGCGCGCTTGTAGTGACTCAGTTCTTTATATCACAATTCTTCATTATAGGTACAATAATCGTTGTTAACCAGATGGACTATTTCCTCAACAAGGATCTCGGATTCAGGAAGGACGCTGTCATAATCGTTCCAATACCCGAAAGCGAAGACCCTGACAGAGCAGATAAGTCCGGTAAGATGCGAACACTGCGCGATGGTATGTTGCGCATGTCAGGTGTTACCAACGCAAGTTTGAACAGTGCGCCTCCATCATCTGGGAATGTATCTGGCACACATTTTAAAATTGAGGGAAAGGAAGATGACTATAGGACGCAGGTGAAAACTATTGACGGAAATTATGTCGATGTGTTTGACCTGAAACTGGTCGCTGGAAAAAACATTGAAGACGGCGACACTGCCAAGGGATTTCTTGTAAATGAAAAACTTGCGCGCACTGTAGGATATGAGCCGCAGGAAATTGTCGGCAAGATCATAGAAATGTGGGGAAGGAAACTTCCTATTGTCGGTGTAGTAAAGGATTTTCATACGGTATCATTGCGTGAACCCATTGAAGCTACCCTGATGATGAATCGGTTGCGTGGCTACGAAAACTTAGCGCTTCAGGTGAATCAAAGTCAGATCAAGACCATAGTTGATGAACTAAAGACGTCATGGAGTGCAGCCTATCCTGAACATATTTTTGATTATGAGTTTCTGGATCAGCAGATAAAGGAATTCTACGAAGGCGAACAGAAGTTGTCCACACTGCTGGGAGTCTTTTCTACCATAGCAATTTTTATCGGCTGTCTTGGGCTATTTGGATTAGCAACCTTTATGGCAAACCAGAAGACAAAGGAGATTGGTGTCCGCAAAGTGTTGGGTGCATCAGTTGAAAGTATTGTGATGCTTTTTTCGAAGGAGTACTTGCGACTGATCCTTATTGGTTTCGTTTTGGCCGCACCACTTAGCTGGTATGTAATGAACAAGTTCCTGGATGGGTTTGCCTACAAGATCAAAATTGGTTTTGATGTTTTCGTGATAGGGCTTGGGGCTACGCTTCTAATTGCAATGCTAACCGTCGGATACAGATCGCTTAGGGCGGCGCTTGTGAATCCTGCAAATTCACTTCGTTCGGAATAAAAAAAGAACCACTAAAATCTATTTTCTGCATAGAGATCCTTTCGGAAGACGTTCGAAAGGATTTCTTTCTTTGAAAGAGAAACCAATTGAATATTGAATATTGAATATTGAATATTGAATATCAAATATCAAATATCAAATTCCAATGCATCAGCAATTTTCCAGGCGTGCCCCGACTTTTTAACCGCAGAGGGCTCAGAGGTAATTCACGCAGAGGACGAATAAAACTTGATATTCGATCCCGATAATTATGGGGAGACATTCGACATTCCACGTTTGGCATTGGACATTGGACATTCGATATTGCGCATTGAAATTAAGGAACTGCCATTCTAATGTCCGTTGACAAGTTGGTTTGGTATCCATAAAATAATCTATCTTTCTGTGTCAAGTTTACTACCATGAATAAGATATTGATCGCCCTTTCGCTGGCGACATTCGCCCTTGGTGCTTTTGCACAAAGCCCTCTCAATCCCTCCGATGTTTATAGAGTGAAGTATGTCGATGACCCTGAAATATCGCCTGATGGAAAATGGGTCTTGTATGTGCTTAGCGAAGCGGACACTGCCGAAGACAAATACGATGAAGACATTTGGATGACGGCAACGGATGGAAGTGGTTCAATACAGCTTACCTATTCCGGCGAGGATGAGACGCAACCAAAATGGAGTCCTGATAACAAATGGATCTCGTTTCTTTCGGGCCGTGATAAAGCAAAAGAGAAAACTCAGTTCTGGATAATGGACCGCCGTGGCGGTGAAGCAAAACAAGTATCGCAGCTAAAAGTTAGCATAAGCGATTATCAATGGAGTCCCGATTCTAAAAAGATTGTATTCACTATCGCCGACCAGGAAGTAAGACCCGATAGTTTAAAAGATCGTCCAGCAAAGCCCTATGTGATCGATCGGTATCATTTTAAAGCTGATGTCACGGGATACATGGAGCACAAGTATTCGCATCTCTACTTGTTCGATCTGGAAACTAAAAAGCTCGACACATTGACCAATGGGAAATACAATCAAAGTGATCCGACGTGGTCACCTGACGGAAAATACATTGCCTTCACCAGTAACCGTACTGAGGATGCTGACAGGAATACCAACACAGATATCTGGATTGTTGAAACGAAGGCCAAATCAACACCTAGGCAACTTACAAACTGGCCGGACTTCGACAGAAATCCCGAATGGAGTCCGGATGGCAAAAGCATTGCGTATCTGCGGTCCATTTCTCCGGAATGGGACGCTTACGACGAGCCGCACCTCGCAGTCGTATCTGCCAATGGAGGAGAGCCAAAGATCTTAACGAAGACATTGGATCGCCCAGTGACAAATCCAAAGTGGTCGAAAGATGGCAAGTCTATCCTTGCTTTGATTGAAGACGATAGGCAACGCTACGTAATGTCGTTTGATGTAGCAACGGGTAAGTACACAAGGATCTCGGAAGGCGACAGAAGTATCACAATTGTCAAGCCGTTGGATCAGGCAAGGTCGGTCGTTTTAATGAGCGAAACGGAAAAACTACCGGAAGTCTATGTGCTTGAAAATAAAACGTTCAAGGCATTAACCAAACATAACGATGCATTCCTGAAAACAAGATCCTTTGCTTCATCCGAAGGATTTACATTTCAGAACAGGGATGGTATGCAGGTTAGTGGAATCCTGTATTGGCCCGCAGGTAAACCAAAAACGGAAAAACTCCCTGTAGTTCTTTGGATACACGGCGGCCCCGTTGCGCAGGACGAATATGAATTTGATATGACTATCCAGCAGATCGCTGCGCGTGGTTATGCAGTGGCTGCTATAAACTATCGCGGCAGCAATGGAAGAGGTTATCCTTTTGCGCGGGCAATTTTTGGCGATTGGGGAAATAAGGAAGTAGTTGATCTTATTGATGGTATGGATCATCTAATCAAGAAGGGTGTAGTCGATTCGAACCGGATGGGCATAGGAGGCTGGAGTTACGGTGGAATCCTCACTGATTATCTAACAGCGACTGATTCAAGATTCAAAGCTGCAGCAAGTGGGGCAGGTAGCGCGTTGCAGATCACGATGTACGGGACGGATCAATACGTGCAGCAGTACGAAATGGAATTGGGGGTTCCATGGAAGAACATGGACAAGTGGATGAAAGTATCCTATCCATTCTTAAACGTTGAAAAGATCAAAACGCCGACGCTATATATGGTTGGAGAAATGGATTACAACGTACCGGCTGCGGGAAGTGAGCAGATGTATCAAGCGCTACGATCCTTAGGTGTGCCAACGCAGCTTGTTATTTATCCGAAGCTGAATCATGGATTGACTGTTCCAAGTTATTGGAAGGATCGGTACCAGCGGTATGCGGATTGGTTTGGGAAGTATTTGAAGTAGTGTCTACTCAAAGCACTGTGCAGAATCACTTTAATAATCGAATACATAATTACAACATACTTAAAAAAAAGAGGCGTGAAGGAAATTGGACTATTTCTATTCGTTTTTCTTCCTTCACTATTTGCTTGTGATGGAAACTATAGGGAGGTAGTAATTAGTGGAAAAGCAATTGATTCTTTGACAGGGCAATTCGTTGCAGGGTCTGACATTAAAATTACCTGCTGGGTTTATGACACCGAAATTTGGGAGTCCAGAAAAGTTGTTAAGGATACAATAACTGATGCAAATGGGAACTTTTCAATACCATTTGAGATGGCCGAGGCAATTGACCTGGAAGTGCGACATCCGAATTACGCTATAAGTATTCGATGACACTAGATCGAAGTGATAATTACGTCGAACTTAAGTTAAAGAAGAAAGAGTAACCCCACCGCCAGCGACGGACCGGTTCATTTTGAGTAATCAAGCGAGTGATAATTCGCCTGAGTTGACAAAAAAAGACGGCGGCCCTTTTGGAACAGCCGCTATCCTGAAATTACTTTTCACTTCCTTTGTCTTTCAACGTTCCTTGCTCTTTGTTCAATATTTGCATTTGCAGCCTGAAAATCGCAGAAAAATATCGAGCAAGGAACAAGGAATTATGAATATTAAGTACGCCTCATAAAAAAAAGAGGCCGCCCCTTATCGAGACAGCCTCCTAACCTTAACTACTTATTTATTGCTACTACTTACTTCTTGTTATCATTCACTTCTTCGTACTCAACATCCGATACATTGTTTCCATCGGAACCTGAGCCTTGTGATCCTTGTGAAGGACCACCCGCATTGGCACCAGGGTTAGCAGATTGACCGCCTCCTGAAGCTGCATACATCTCTGCAGATGCTGCTTGCCACGCAGTGTTAAGTGCATTGACTCCATTGTCGATGCCGGCGAGATCCTGGCTTTTGTGAGCCGTTCTCAGTTGCTCAAGCGCGCTGTTGATCGCACTCTTATTGCTTTCTGAAAGCTTGTCGCCGTATTCCTTCAGCTGCTTCTCAGTCTGGAAGATCATCGTATCGGCCTGGTTAATCTTTTCAGCGGTTTCTTTCGCTTTGCGATCAGTGTCGGCATTTGCCTGAGCTTCCTGCTTCATCTTCTGAATTTCCGCATCAGTCAATCCTGAAGAAGCTTCGATCCTGATCTTCTGTTCCTTGCCTGTTCCTTTGTCTTTAGCTGATACGTGCAGGATTCCGTTCGCATCAATGTCGAATGTTACTTCAACCTGAGGCATTCCACGAGGTGCCGGCGGAATTCCATCAAGGTGGAATCTTCCTATCGTCCGGTTATCTTTCGCCATCGGACGTTCACCTTGCAATACATGTATCTCTACCGAAGGTTGGTTATCCGATGCAGTTGAGAACACTTCTGATTTCTTTGAAGGTATAGTTGTGTTCGATTCGATCAGTTTGGTGAATACTCCACCGAGCGTTTCGATACCGAGAGAAAGCGGTGTTACATCAAGCAACAACACATCTTTAACTTCACCAGTTAACACACCACCCTGGATTGCAGCGCCAATTGCGACAACTTCGTCCGGGTTCACACCTTTCGAAGGCTTCTTACCGAAGAATTTTTCAACTTCATCAACGATCCTTGGGATACGTGTCGAACCTCCGACAAGTATTACCTCGTCGATCTGAGATACGTTTACCCCGGCGTCAGCTACCGCCTTACGGCATGGTTCCAGCGTTCTGCGGATCAGATCGTCAACCAGTTGCTCGAATTTCGCGCGGCTTAATTTCTTCACAAGGTGTTTCGGCACACCATCAACCGAAGTAACATACGGTAAGTTAACTTCTGTTTCCATTGAGCTAGACAACTCGATCTTGGCTTTTTCTGCAGCTTCCTTCAAACGTTGCAATGCCATCGGGTCTTTCCGTAAGTCGACGCTTTCTTCTCTTTGAAATTCTTCGGCTAACCAGTTCATTATACGCATGTCAAAGTCGTCACCACCAAGGTGGACGTCACCGTTGGTTGATTTTACTTCAAACACACCTTCGCCTAATTCAAGTACTGAGATATCGAATGTACCACCACCTAAGTCGTACACAGCGATCTTCATATCGTGATGCTTTTTATCAAGACCGTAAGCCAACGCAGCGGCTGTTGGTTCGTTGATAATACGTTTCACATCAAGCCCTGCGATTTGTCCGGCTTCTTTTGTCGCCTGACGCTCTGCGTCGTTAAAGTATGCGGGAACAGTAATAACTGCTTCCGTTACGGTTGTACCAAGATAGTCTTCAGCAGTGCTCTTCATTTTTTGAAGGATCATTGCTGAAATTTCTTGTGGAGTATAAAGACGGTCACCGATACGAACCCGTACAGTGTTGTTGTTGCCGGATTCGATCTGATAAGATACCATCTTCTTTTCTTCGCTAACTTCATTAAAGCTCTTTCCCATGAAACGCTTTATCGAAGACACCGTATTTTTAGGGTTGGTAATGGCTTGACGCTTGGCAGGATCACCAACCTTGCGCTCACCTTTACCATTGTCTAAAAAGGCGACGATTGAGGGCGTAGTTCTACGACCTTCGCTGTTTGCAATTACTACAGGCTCGCTACCCTCCATTACAGATACGCAGGAGTTCGTGGTTCCTAAGTCTATGCCAATTATTTTTCCCATATGTTCAAGTATTTTGAGATCTAAAGTATTTCCTTCTCTTCAATGGTTATGCCAAGGGTTTTTTTTGTCCCTAAAAGTGACACAATGACAGGGAAAATACGGATTCCAAGGGCTGAAAAGTGCGATCTGGCAACAGACTGGTCGCACGGTATGATGAGTTGGGGGTGTAATGACCGCAGAGGTGCCAAGGCGCAGGGTTTCGCAGGGAATACACTTGACATTCGGAGTTCGATCCCGATAATTATCGGGAGACATTCGGCGTTCTCTCCAAACCCACTTTCACACACCAACTCAACCCATAACTCCTAACTTCTAACTTCTTATTGCGACCACATGGTCGGAGACCTATCCCATCTATGTTCCCTGAGCTTAAGAAGCAGCGACTTGTCCAGCATAGTACCATCGCTTGCAGCAATATTTGCCTCCACATGTTTGATCTTCCTCATGCCTGGTATGATCGTGTGAACATCGTCGTTAGCCAGGATGAAGCGAAGCGCCATCTCAGCCATGGTCATTCCTTTCGGAATCAATGGCTTTAATGCATCGGCGTGTTCGACACTCGGGATAAGATTTTCCGGCACAAAGTACGTCGAGCGCCAGTCATTCTTTGGAAAGACCGTATCTTTCGTTAACAATCCGGTGAGGGTGCCTTCATCAAAAGGTACTCGGGCAATCACAGCGATATCAAGCTTCCGACACAATGGAAACAGATTGTCTTCGGGGTTCTGGTCAAAGATGTTGTATATAACCTGGACCGCATCTATTAAACCGGTTTCAAGAGCTTTTAGGCCATTGTCAGGTTGCCATCGGTTCACGCTGATCCCAAAGTGTTTCACCTTCCCTTCCTTTTTTAGTTTTTCAACACCAATTTTCCAATCATCCTTGTCCACCCAACTGTCATCCCACACGTGGAATTGCTGGAGGTCGATAGAATCAATCTTCAGGTTTGCCAGGCTTTTTTCGGTGTACTCTACAATATGAGAAGTTGGATACGTGTCCTTTATGGAATACTCTGCTTTCGCGGGCCATTTGAAATTTTTTGCCGGAACCTTTGTGGCACAGTATAATTTCTTCCCAGGATTACGCCGTATAAGGCCTCCCAGTATCTGTTCACTTTTGCCTGCGCCGTATGCCCATGCTGTGTCGAAGAAATTGCATCCCAGTTCCACAGAGCGGTCAAGCGAACGCTCGGTTTCCTCCTGATCATTTCCGGTCCATCCGGCAAGCCCCCACATTCCGTATCCCATATCACTCACCTTCCAATTTGTTCTTCCAAATCGTCTGTATTGCATAATCAAAAATTTGTTTTGTGATCGTTAAAGATATTACGCTGTCTCATTTCGTGCGACATTTTTCGACAATACTTTCTTTAAAATCCCTGTCGCTTTTTAGAATGTCATAAAATCCCTCGAGATAACTTTTCATATCATCTCTATCGGCGGACGAAAAATATTCGGAGTGCGCATCGATTGTTGAGTTGAAATCTGATTGAAGTTTGATGAATTCCTGACGGACCTCCTGGAGGAGTTTTTCATCACGACAAAATCCGCGATAAACATGCTCACGTGTACTTTGTGCATAGGGGGCGTTCACAAATCCCGACATGTCAAAGTCATACGGAATTGCTATTAAGGGATCATTACCTGATTTTATGACGCGAATATTGTGTTGATATACTGCCGACCAGTCAATGTTGCCGATCATGAACTGAAAGAAATCATTTCGTACGGATTCCTTTGGATTAAATAGTCCCGGTGTTAATGTCGAGCCTCTTATTTCCTTCGCGTTGTTTCTTTCCGCAATCGGCTCTACATCTTCGATGAAGAATGCAAGTGCGGGTAATTTTTCAGGTTTCTTTTTCGAGTAATCAGTGATGTCGAGGGAAAGCAGCCTGGTATTAAAATAGTATGGAGATATGTGCTGATAGAATTGATAACAGAGGTATTCCTTTACAATGTACTTGTCCTTGTCTCTTGTACGCTGACAAGGCACGACTATCTTTAATTTTTTTGTTCCTTCAAAAATGGTATTCTTCGTATCTGATTTCTTAAGCTTCCACTTAGTAGGAGGAATCTGACAATTTTCCCGACGAAAATGGCCATGAAGCTGTACTCCAACAGTTAGCGAGTCCCAGTTTCCCGGACTCTCCTCATAATAAATTTTGCGTGCTGTATAGCTAGAGTCATTAAGGTTCTTTTTGATATATTTGATTTTAGTATTGGCCCGGATGTGAAGCGGGTCATCGGATTGGAATAAAGTTGCAGGAGATTGTGCCTTCACAATTTGCGCTGAGGCAATAAGAAAAAATGAAGTAAAAAGAAGAATTCTGCTAATCACCTTCGATGGTCTTTTACTATATAAATATAAGGACTTTTGTTGTCGTCGCGGTCTCTTTAGTTTCATGTTACCTGTCACTTAAATACGATTTAAGATTTCACTTCAGTATAGTTTTGCTTGGGCTTGCGATAGCCTTTCCACTTGGACAATCAATTCAAATGGCCTTCAAGAGAAGGGAGAGGGCGTTGGAATACTTAAGTCTTTTTAACGCCGGGCTATTAGCTATTCACTATTCCTTTCAGAGTTCGGAGGATTTGGTCGCAGAGAAAAAAGTTGAAGCGGTTAAGATCGTGAATGATACGTGCGAAAATCTGTTGGAACAGCTACGTGTTGCAGATGGTAGCGTATCCAAATTCAGGAGGGAGATAGATAAAATCACGCAGTTTGTTGAACAGAACAAAGACGCCATATCAAAAAGAGTTCAAATCCGAATAGTAAGGTATATAAAAGATGTGCTTGATGGCTCTCTTTATCTTCTCAGTCTTACTACTCACCGCACGATGCTTGGGCTCAGGCTCCTGGCGATCATTTTCATTAACTTGTTCGCCGCATTTCATCCACCGATGCTTGCCTATCAGTTAAGAGATCAAATGCCACTGTGGGTGATTTATATGGCGTCCGCGTTGGGGCCAATTCTTCTTATTACACTTTATAATTTCCAGGCTCATATTGAATATCCGTTTGACCAGAAGGGGGCCGACGATATCAAACTGAATGAGTTTAAGCTGAAGCTATAAATGTTTTCCCCCTCGTCATCTTCCTATCTTTTCATGATTGGAAGCCGTCAAAATCAGTCAAATGCCTCAACCTCCTCAACTTCTCATATTCTCATCTCCTTATCTTCTGAACTTTATTCCTTTTTAGGCTCGCCCTCAACATTTTTTTTACCTTTGCGGCCATCAAAAGAGAGGTTTATTGTAGAACATGGAATTAGAGAAGGAAATTGAGAAAAGAAGGACTTTTGGTATCATCAGTCACCCTGATGCCGGAAAAACAACGCTAACAGAGAAGCTGCTGTTGTTCGGGGGTGCTATCCAAAAAGCCGGAGCAGTGAAGTCCAGCAAGATCAAGGATCACGCTCGTTCTGACTGGATGGAGATCGAAAAACAACGGGGAATTTCTGTAGCCACCTCGGTGATGGGCTTCAACTACAAAGATGTAAAGATCAACCTTCTTGATACTCCGGGTCACCAGGACTTCGCGGAAGATACTTACAGAACTTTGACCGCTGTTGATAGTGTGATACTCGTAATAGACTGCGTAAAAGGAGTGGAGATGCAAACGGAGAAGCTTATGGAAGTTTGCCGGATGCGGAGCACTCCGGTTATCTGCTTCATAAATAAACTCGACCGTGAAGGACGCGATCCATTTGAATTGCTGGATGAGATCGAAGAGAAACTTAATATAAAGGTACGCCCGCTCAGCTGGCCAATAAGTATGGGCAAGACTTTTAAAGGTGTGTACAGCCTGTACGAAAAGAGCCTTCATCTTTTTGTTAGTAGCAAGACCAGGGTGGAAGAAGGCATTCAGATAAAGGACCTCAACGACAACGCAATCGATGAATATATCGGGGAAAGCCATGCCAGGCAATTACGCGCTGATGTCGAGCTGGTCGAAGGAGTTTATCCTGAATTTGACGTGGAGAGTTATTTGGCTGGCAAGGTAGCTCCAGTTTTTTTCGGTAGCGCTGTGAATAACTTTGGTGTAAAAGAATTACTTGACACGTTCATTCGAATAGCACCCCCACCTGCTCCACGCGAAACCACCCTGCGCGTGGTGCTACCAGACGAGAATAAATTTTCCGGCTTTGTGTTCAAGATCCACGCAAACATGGACCCTAAACATCGAAACCGTATTGCATTTTTAAGAATATGCTCGGGTCAATTTGAACGAGGCAATAATTATTACCATGTACGCCAGGAGAAGAGCGTCAGGTTTTCAAATGCAACTGCTTTTATGGCGCAGGATCGTGAAACTGTCGATGAAGCCTGGCCCGGCGACATTGTAGGTATTTTCGACACTGGCAATCTCAAGATCGGTGATACGTTGACCGAAGGCGAAAAACTGATGTATACCGGTATACCGAGCTTTTCGCCCGAGATATTCAAAGAGGTCGTGAATATGGATGCGATGAAAACGAAACAGTTGGAGAAAGGATTGCTTCAATTGATGGAAGAAGGTGTTGCTCAGCTTTTCACCTATGAGCTTGCAAAAAGAAAAGTTGTTGGCGTGGTTGGAGCGCTGCAGTTCGAAGTCATTCAATTCAGACTCAAGAACGAGTATGGCGCTACCGTTGAATTTGTTCCCCAGAATATTTTCAAAGCATGTTGGATCAGTAGCAAAGATCCAATTAAACTCGTGGAATTTGTCGAGTCAAAATCGCGTCATATCGCCCGCGATAAAGATGGAAAACTTGTGTTTATGGCTGAATCCAAAGCGTGGCTGCAAATGGTACAGGACAATTTTCCAGATATCAATTTTCACTTTACATCCGAGTTCAACGATTAGGTCCTTTCAGAAGTCGTGTATACCAATTAGGATTTTTCAGTGCGGAGCTTTTTGCCAAGAAAACGTGAATAGTTTTTTAATGCCTTATTGAATTTTTTCATTCCATTGGCGGATAATGGTTTGATGAATTTTGATGACACTGTCAAAGAATCTTTAACGACTTCGTCTTTCCATGTGCCCTGTATAGTTCCGTCAAGAACAATGAAATGTCCGAAGATAGACCATTGTTTATTATTAGACTTGTCATCCTTCAGGTTGGGACGTAAAGCACTTCGATCCTTGTAACTCATACCATATTCGTCATAGTCAGGCATGAGGAACGTATGTTGGCCATTCGTGATCTCTGGAGGGTTGAGATTTCCTGAAAAAAACTCTTTACCATCGAATAAATAACTTTGAAGTCTGCCTCTTACCGACTCGATACCTGTCTTTGCATCCTTAAGCGTAAGTCCAGACCAGTACGTGAAATCGTGAAGTGTCGCAGGACCGCGACTATTGAAGTAACGCAGAAGGAACATAGCCAAGGCTTCATCCCGTGTGAGCAATTTTGTTTGAGGGCATCTTTCGTCCAGCAATGCGTAGCTGAATTGTTTACCGATCCGCGGTCCGCTGCAAATGAGTCCCTCAAGCTCAGCATGCATCATAATGTAGGCAAGTCTTGGACCGTCGGCAATAATTTTCCACTGTTTGAGAATTTCCTGAAGATCGTTACGGGTCAAATACTTTCTGCCCTCGAGAGAACGAGTGATAATGTCGTGGCAACGTCGATGCAGAGCAGGGGTCAACTCAAACTTTTTATAGTATGGCTGATTACCTGCGTGGACACGGGGTGCGGTTAATGCCAGAAGCCACCTGATATCCTCCGGTGAAACAAAATGCCAGGTTGGCCGCATGATATGAGTTCGTAGTATAGCACCATCGTTAAACGCTTTCTCGACAACGTCGTCGGTCGTGTTTTGAAGCCTGAGACCGATCGCCCATTTGGCGTGACGAAATTCCTGTGCCTGCATTGCGACTAACCATCTGACCACATCTGCGGCATTCTGACAACTTGTAGTGGCAATTTGTTGGTGGTACAATCGCTGTTTTCTAACGTCTGAGGGTGACATTTAAGATATTCAGTAAGGGGAAATTCACTCTTTAATTCGGGTATTGATCAGTTCGACAACCTTTCTAACTGCATCGCGGTGGCCGTTGAACATGTTATCTCTTGTGAAAACGTCAAGATGGATGTCAGGTTCAACTCCTGATACCTCGTATGTCTTGCCATCTGGTGTGATGTACTTTTCATTGGAGATCGTCAGCATAAATTCTCCGATCGACTTGTTCAACATGCTTGAAAGGATTCCCAGCGTATTTGTCCCGATAGTCGTAACGTTCGGAAGCGCTTTCATTTGAAGCACATAGCTTTCGGCAGCACTTCTGCTTATGTCTGTTGTCAAAAGGAAAACTGGTTTAGTAAAGTTATAACGAGACGCCGGTACAACCTTGAAAGTTGTCCCTTTGTACAACCTTCCACCCTGGAACCTGTATGCAGTGTATGCCTCTCGTTGAACATCTGTAAAATAGCTGGCAATTGTTAATCCGGCAGCATCGTATCCTCCAAAATTAAAGCCTACATCAACGATGATCGCCTTCTTGTTCTGAAAGGCTTTCATGATCTCACTCATGTAATAGTTGAGCGAATCTAATTGCTGCGCCCGTGCCACATCTTCAATAGTAAATCTGGTAAATGAATAGATGGAGATGTACCCTATTGAAGGTGTTACGTCTCCCCACTCGATTTTGCCATTAGCAACCTTTTTTCCTTTGCACTGCAAAATGTCATTCGAAATTTGGTGATAGCTCGTATGAAAAAACTTGTCGATATAATCATTGTAAACCTTAACGGTGTCCTGATTTTCAAAAGATTCCTTTAAAAGGCGTGAGCTTGGTTCGCCTCTGTGCTGCTTAGTTTCACCGTTTTCTGCAATGATCTTAGTATGTTGATCTTTTGTAAGGGTAACGATCTGTCCCATGATATCGAACAAGTCATATTTTGTGGAGAGCGGCGATATTTTCGGGCGATAGGTAAGATAAATGTCGTTCCAGTTGAGATTTCGCTCAGACGAATTCGCGTAGTTTTCCCGAAGAGTAAGCCAAAAGAGATTGAAAAGAAATTGCGGATCTGACTTTTGACTATCGGTAAGATCTCGACAGTTTTTTGGTAACTCAGGCAGCCGATAGTATTTGTTTTCACTTTGCAACAAACTAGTGTTCTCACCGAAGTCCTGCAGGTAAAGGGTTAGAGTGTCAGTTCTTACATCAACCTTGAACAGAGCACTATTATTAAGGAGTCCGGAGAGATATGCGTTTCTCTCTGTGTAGCAATGCTCACTCGTTGTGC
>Ga0111539_10002181_pt1 | contig 26143 bp, 20 predicted proteins | sample RhiMethybrSRZTD1_FD_79667 | JGI IMG/M metagenome (GOLD analysis project Ga0111539, IMG submission 79667) | Populus rhizosphere microbial communities from Tennessee, USA - Rhizosphere MetaG P. TD hybrid SRZTD1 (version 2) (version 2) | ecosystem: Host-associated > Plants > Roots > Rhizosphere >...
ACGGGTCGATCCTCGAGGCCGACATCGGCATCGCCGGTGGCCGCATCGCGGCGATAGCCGCACCGGGGACGCTGACGGGTGAGACTCTGGTCGACGTCAAGGGTCTCCTCATCATGCCGGGGATCGTTGATGCCCACATCCACCTCGGACACGGCCTCGACATCACCCGGCCGCGTGTCGCCCGCGATGCCGAGACCGAGTCGGCCGCCGCCGCGGCCGGTGGTGTGACGACCTTCCTATCCTATGTGGTGTCCAGCGAGCCGTACAAGCCGGCCATGTTCGATCAGGTCCGCACCGTCACGGCCTCAGGGAGCCGCGTCGATTTCGGCCTGCACCTCGTCATCTCGACCGAGGGGCAGCTGGCGGACGTGCCCATCTACGCGAAAGAGTATGGCGTGCCCTCCTTCAAGCTCTTCATGTACAGCCGGTGCGGCGAGGGGGCCCGCCTCGGGATGCCGGACATCGACGACGGGTTCCTGTTCCGGTTGGCCGAGGCCGTTGTCCGATCCCAAGGCACGCTCTGTCCCCACTGCGAGAACATCGAGGTCGCCAGGGTCCTGGGCAGCCGGCTCATGGCAGCGGACCCCGAGGGCACAGGGGGCCTGACAGCCTGGAACGGGTCGCGACCGCCTTTTGTCGAGGCCGAAGCGGTCCATCGCGTGGCGACGCTCGCCCGTCAGGCGGGGGCGCCGGTGTATTTGGTGCACTGCACCTCCGCGGCAGCTCTCAATGCCGCTCTCGCGCAACGTGAACTCGGCACGGATCTGACCATCGAGACCTGCACGCACTACCTGACGCATACGATCGACTGGAAGGGCGGCGACATCGGCAAGGTCGGCCCGCCCATCCGGGAGGCGGCCGACAAGGAGGCCCTGTGGGCGGCCTTGCTGGCCGGCAAGATCGATGTCGTCGCCACGGACCATGTGCACCGGCCCGTGAAGGCGAAGGCCGGCGGCATCTGGAAGGCCTCGCCCGGCTTCCCGGGACTGGAGACCCTCCTGCCCGTCCTGCTCAGCGAGGGGCATCACAAGCGCGCCATGCCCTTGCACCTGATCGCCCAGGTGTTGAGCACCAACCCCGCGCGCGCCATGGGTTGCCAGGCCAAGGGCGCCATCGCCGTCGGTCAGGACGCCGATTTCGCCATTGTCGACCTTGACCGGACGTGGACCGCGGACAGCGCCAGCATGCACTCCGATGCTGGATTCTCGATCTACGACGGATGGCAATTCAAGGGGAAGGTCATCCACACCATGGTGCGCGGCAGGTTCGTCTACCGGGACGAGCAACTGTGCGCCGACGCGATCGGACACGGACAATACATCCGGCGCAGCATCGCTCCGCGAGCGCCCCGCTGACCTGGGGCAGATTCCGATCGAGTCGAAACATCGAGTGGGGCACTTTTCTTGTCGTCCCGGCTGGAGCGCGAAGCGCGTATTCGCCGGAATGCGTGGAGGCGAAGCCGCCCTGCAGGACCAGCCCCTCAGCGCACGCAGCGAAGCGCAGCAGCCAGTGCCGCGAGGTCTGGTGCACGATCCAAGTCGTGGACGGCCTCCACGATCCGATCGGGCGCCCCATTGCGCAGCGCGCGGCGGGCGCAGTCGAGGAACTTGCCGAGCACCTCGCCATCCGCGAACGGCCGACCGAGCGTGCCCCGGACATCATCGACTTCAGCCGAGAGCCTGCCGCCCGAGCGCGTGGCCACGTTGAGGCGTGCGCCGTAGCGGCGAGGGAAGTCGCCGTCCGCCATCGGCTTCCACGTCACACGCGCCCCCGATGCGCAGACCTCGTCGCGCGTCGGACCCTCGAAGGTCTCGATCGTCACGGCCCCGTCGACCAGGAGCGCACCCAGGGCGTAGGGGAGGCTGAATTTCGCCTGGTAGGCCGAGGCGGGTCGGAGCTTCTCTGCCCAGGGCTCACAGATCAGCGTTTCCTCGCCGAGAGGCACCTCGCATTCGATTGCGGCGACGTCGCCCGCGTCCAGCCCGCGATCGAGCAAGCTCTCCAGGCATTCGATGAACGGCTGGATATAGTGGCAGGAGGCGCGCATCTTCAGCGCCGCCTCGCGCAGGTGCCAGTGCTTGCCGAGCGTCTCCAGGTGGCCGCGCAGCCGTGCTGGCGCGTCCGCGTCGTCGGTGTAGGATTTGTAGAAGCCATGCGCGCCTTCGAAAATGCTCGCCGGTCCCGTCATTCCGGCCTCGGCCAGGCGCGCGGCAAAGAGCCCCGCGTGAGCCGCCCAGCCGGTGTGCAACGCTTTCACCGTCGCCCCCTCGCGCACGAACTCGAAGACGCCGCTCGCCTGGCTGCCGGCAATGCCCAGCGCGTTCGTCATCGACCGGCTGTCCAGCCCCAGGGCGAGACCGGCGGTGAGCGCGCCGGCGAACGGTCCGCCGACCGCGGTGAACTGGAAGCCGCGCTTCGAGAATGCGCCGGGCGCAGCGAGCCCCATCCGCACGAACATCTCCCAGCCGAGGATGAAGGCCCGCAGCAGGCTGGCGCCGGATGCTGTCATCTCCTCGCAGGCGGCAAGCGCAACCGGTGCCACGACCGATCCACCGTGAGTGATGGAAGCGGTATGCGTGCCGTCGTATTCGAGCGAGTGCATGAGCGCGCCGTTGCGCAGCGCCGCCGCCGCCGCGGGCACGGGCGCAGCGAAGCCAAGCGCGGTCGCGTTGCCGCCATCGCCGAATTGAGATGCGATCGCCGCCAGAGCACGGTTTCGGGGCAGCGTAGCCGCGACGAGGCCGACGCCGAGCTGATCGAGAATGTGCGTCTTGGCAACCGCGACAATCTCGGGCGGGATGTCGGCGAAGCGGATCGCGCAGGCGCGCTCGGCCGCCACCCGGGCAAGGGCCGCAGGACGAGCTAACCGCCCGCCTCCGACCGCGGTGGTCGGCCCCTCGTGCTCGCCTTCCGGCATCGCTGCCCAGTCCGTCAGGCGAGGTTCTTGTAAAGATCGGGCCGGCGATCGCGCCACCAGGGCAGGCTCTTCTGCGCCGCCGCGACCTCGTCCAGATTGAGCTCCTGCACCAGGAGCTGGGGCTCATCGGAGCCCGCAACCGCCATCACCTCAGCGCCGACCGGGTTCACGATCATGCTCTTGCCCATGTGGCGACGCCCCTTCTCGTCGCCGGCGCGATTGACGGCAACGACGAACACGCCGTTCTCGTAGGCGCGACATTGCAGCGGCAGCTCCCAGGTATTGCCGCGCAGCGCCGTTTCGCCGTAGGTCGCCGCGCAGATGGGCATGAAGAGGATCTCTGCTCCTTGCAGCGCGAGCGCGCGCGAGCCCTCCGGGAACTTGCGGTCGTAGCAGATCTGGATGCCGACGCGCACCCCATCCATCTCGAAGATCGGCAGCCCGTCGCCGGGTGTGAAATAGAACTTCTCGTATGAGCCCGTCCCGCCCTTCATCTTGGAGGGAAGGATCGCCGGAATGTGGATCTTGCGATAGGTGCCGACATGGCGACCCGAGCGGTCGAAAATTGCGGTCGAGTTGTAGAAATACTGTCCGGCCTTCTCCCCGTACGGAAAGACGAGTGCCACTCCGGCGCGGCGCGCGGTCTCAAAGAGCGGGTCCGTGACCGGGCTCGGCAATTTGAGAAAGAAGTGCTCATAGTCCTGCCGGAGCTGATTGGGAAAGAACGGGGTCAGGAACAGCTCCGAGAAACAGATGATCTCGGCGCCCTGCTCCGCGGCATCCCTGACCATCCGGCACGCGACCTCGACTCCAGGCGCCATGTCCTCGGTCAGCACCGGTCCTGTCTGCGCCGCCGCGACCTTGATCGTCCGTGCCATGTCATTCTCCTTCGTATACGGCTCGCGATTGTCTCTTCCGGAAAGAGGCGCCGCCTCGAACTGCCGGCAGGTGCAAGCCCGCATCGGCGCACTGCACCGGCCGGGCGCTCATCGGCCGAGGTAGGAGGCGAGCACCTCCGGATTGTTGATCAGGTCCTTGGCGGGGCCTCCATAGGCGATCACGCCGTCCTTCAGCACGTGCGCGTACTCGGCCACGGCCGCGGCAACGCCAACGTTCTGCTCAACCAGCAGGATGGTCAGTCCCCGCTCGCGCAGCCGCAGGATGGCGTCGATGACCACGTCCACCATTCGCGGCGAGAGCCCTACCGAGGGCTCGTCCATCAGCAGGAGCTTCGCGCGCGACATCAGTGCGCGGCCGATCGACAGCTGGGTCTGTTCGCCGCCACTCATGCTTCCCGCCCGCCGTGTCCGCCGCTCGCGCAGCGCCGGAAACAGGTCGAACACCTCTCCCATGTCCTTGCGGATTTCCTTCAAGTTCGTGCGCGTGGCAGCGCCGAGCTCGAGATTGTCCTCAACCGACATATCGGCGAACACTTCGCGGCCCTGGGGCACCTGCACGATGCCGCGCCGTACCATCAGATGCGCCCGCTGCCCGGCCGTTTCCTCGTTCAGGAAGCGCACCGATCCACCCTTTGGCGCGACGAGACCGCACAAGGCGTTCAGCAGGGTGCTCTTGCCCGAGCCGTTGCCGCCGAGCAGGGCGACGACGGAGCGCTCGTTCACCGAGAACGAGACGTCGCGGAGCACCTCCGTCACATCGTACCAGACATTAAGATGCCGCACGTCCAGCATCGATCTGCTTTCCCAGATAGGCCTCGATCACCGCAGGGTCCTGACGGATCTCGTCCGGCCGGCCCTCGGCGATCTTTTGGCCGGAGTTGAGTACGACGACGCGATCCGAAACCCCCATGACCAACCGGATCACATGCTCGATCATCACGAGCGTGACCCCTTTCTCGTCGCGGATGCGGCGCAGAAGCTGGTCAAGCTCGGCAACACGGTTGATGCTCAGCCCCACTGCCGGCTCGTCGAGCAGCACGATCTTGGGATCGCCGATGAGAGTGCGTGCGATCTCGATGATGCGGCGCTGCCCGAAGGACAGCGCATTGCCCGGCCGGTCGGCGAATCCGCCGAACCCGACGAAGTCCAGTGCCTCGCGGGCGCGCGCGGCCAGCTCCGCCTCCTCCTCGCGCATGCGCTTCGTGCGGAGCGCCGCGTCGAATAGGTTGGCGCTGCTGCGCAGGTGCAAGCCCGCCATCATGTTCTCGAGGATCGACATGCCCGCAAAGAGCTGCGATGTCTGAAAGGTGCGGGCCAGACCCATTCCGGCTATCTGGTTGGGCTTCTTGCCGGTGATCACCTGGCCACCGAGATGGACGTCGCCCGTGTCGGGCCGGTTCAGGCCGCAGATGACGTTCAGGAGGGTCGTCTTGCCGGCGCCGTTGGGTCCGATGATGCCGACGATCTCGCCTTCACGCATGGTTGTGGTGACGTCGTCGAGCGCGCGCACGCCGCCGAACGCGATCGAAACCTTGTCGACTGAGAGAATGTTCATGCCCGCTCCGCTGCCGGCTGCTCGCCGGGCGCCGCGTCCTTGCCCGCGCTGCGTGCGGAATCTTTGCCCTCGGGGCCCGCGAGATGCACCGGCTCTTCCCAACCCGGCAGCCAGCGCTTCAAGAACACCACCAGCCCGTTCGGCTGGAACACCATGAAGCCGACGAGAAGAGCGCCGAAGACGATCTCCTGGGTCGACTTGAACTCGCGCAGAACCTCCATCAGGTAGACCAGGAGCGAGGCGCCGAGCACCGAGCCGATGACCGATCCGAGCCCTCCGACGACGATCATCGCCTTGTGAATGATCATCTGGAACAGGTCGAACGTCTCGGGCGAGATGAAGCCGAGCAAGCTCGCGTAGAGTGCACCCGCCGCGCCGGCGTAGAAGCTCGAGAGCGCAAACGCCATGGCCTTGTAGGTCAGCAGGTCGATGCCGAGCGATTGCGCGGCGATCTCGCCGTCGCGCACCGCGACGAAGGCCCGCCCGATGCGTGACCGCATGATCCGCCACGCGAACAGGAGCAGCACCACGGTGACGCCCCAGCTCAGGAAATAGATGCCATAGTCCTGCTTAATGGGTATCCACCCGAAGTCCGGCGGCGGCACGCGGAAGCCGCCAGCCCCGAAGGTCACCGGCTGCCAGTGCAATAGCACCCACTGCGTCGCCTGTGCGAACGCGAGCGTGGCCAGCGCAAGGAAGATGCCGCTGAGCCGCAGCGCGGGGAACGCGAGCAGCGTGCCGATCACCATGGCAAGCACGGCACCCACCGGCGCCGCAAACCAGAACGACCAGCCCAGGTGCACCTGCAGCAGTGCCGTGCCATAGGCGCCGATGCCGTAGATGGCCGCGTTGGCGAAGGCCAACTGCCCGGCAAAGCCGACCAGGATGTTCAGCCCCAACGCGAGGATGATGTAGAGCATCATCAGATTGCCAACGAACAGCGTGTACTGGTTGGCGAACGCGGGGAGCACAAAGAGCCCACCGAAAAGGAAGACCAGGAAGCTGCGATTGCTGACCAAAGCTCGGAGCGACATGTCAGATCTTCCGCAGTCCGCGAGGGCCCAGCAGTCCCGTGGGCAGGAAGATCAATGCGAGCATGATGATGAGAAAGGCGACCACGTCCTGGATGCTCGAATGCAGATACCCTGCCGCCAGTTGCTCGGCGAGCCCGAGCAGCAGGCCGCCCAGAACGGCTCCGGGGATGCTGGTGAGCCCGCCCAGCACCGCCGCCGCCATGCCCTTGATGAACAGGACGAAGCCGACATCGGGGTAGAGCAGCGTCAGCGGTGACATCAGCACGCCGGCCGCGCCGGCAACGGCGGCGCCGACGCCGAACGTGTACATATAGATGCGATCGATCCTGAGACCGCACAGCGTGGCCGCCTTGGGGTTGCTGGCCGTGGCCTGCATCCACTTGCCGGCGCGCGTGCGCTTGAAGAAGATCCCAAGCCCGACCATCACCACGATCGCCGCGAGCAGAACCACGAGTTGTTGCGACATGATCATGATGTTGCCGAATTGGAGAGGCTCTGGAGAGACGATAGGGGGAAAGGTGAGGTAGTCACCCTTGCCGCCCCAGATGTGCCGCGCGATGCCCTTGAGGATGAACGAGACGCCGATGGTGGCGACAAGCACGCTGGCGAGGCCGTGCTTCAGGACCGAACGGTAGGCGACGCGCTCGGTGATGATCCCGACGACGAAGGCGCCGGCGACCGCCAGCAGAAGGGAGGGAAGGTAGGGGATGCCGAACATCACGTAGCACGTGTAGGCCAGCATGCCCCCGACCATGAACAGCTCGCCGTGCGCGAGGTTCACGACCTCCGTCGATTTGTAGACGATGACGATACCGAGTGCGACGAGGGCGTAGAACGCCCCCGTCGTGATGCCGGTCGCCATCAAGTACGAGAACATCAACATTGCCAATCCCTCACGGCGAAGGCGTCGCGCTACTTCAGCGTGACCGTGCCGGCAAAGACGACGTTGTTGTTATTCTCGAGCTTCACGAAGGCCGGGCTCTGGTTGCACTGGTGCTTGCCCTTGCAGGTGATCGGACCCGGATAGATCGAGCTTTTGAAGTTGTCGATAGTGTTGTAGGCCGCGAGGAACTTCTCGCGCGTGAGGTCCTTGCCCGCCGCATCGAGCACCTTCGCGAACACCTCGGCCGCGGCGACCCCCATCAGGTTGAAGACCGACAGCTCATCGTTGGGGAAAGTGTCCTTGAGGCGCTTGCGCCACTCGGCATACTGCGGGTTGTCGGGATGCCCGGGAACCGTCGTGATGGACACGAAGTCGCCAAGAGCCCCGTTGATGCCGATCAGACCCTGCAGAGCCGGCAGGTCCTGGATGGCGGTCTGCCCGACCCACAGTGGCTTGTAGCCGATCTTGATCGAGTCGCGGATCAGCACGGCAGCCGCCTTCGGGTAGCCGAGAAGCATGATGGCATCGGCGCCGGCGGCCTTCAGCCGCAGCGCCTGCGCGGTTCCGTCGTTCTGATCGACGGTGACTTCTTCATCGGCAACCACCTGAAGCCCGCGAGCCTTGAAATCCTTGAGCATCGGCTCATAGCGCGCCCGGCCCCAGGCATCGTGCTGGGCCACGATGGCGAGCTTCTTGGCGCCGCGGTCGAGCGCCCACTGGATCTGCGCCCGGCTTTCGATCGATGCCGTCAGCTGCGTGGTGTAGATGTTCGTTGCTGGAGGGTCGACGATGCCGTCGGCGACGGCCGCAAACACGTGGAAGGGTACGCCTGCCTTCTCGATCTCCGGACGCGCCGCGAGCGTCGGATTGGAGCATGCGCCGCCGATGATGCCAAACACCTTGTGCTGGTGGACGAGTTTCTTGACCGCGGCGATGGCGCCTTCCGGCTTGCACAGGTCGTCCTCTCGGACGAGCACCAGTTTGCGTCCGTGAATGCCACCCTGTTCGTTGAGCTTGTTGAAAAAGACCTCGACCCCGTTCATCGAGAGCTTGCCGTACATATAAACCGGGCCGGTGAGCGGCCCGAAGGTGCCCACCCTTATCTCCGTGGCGGTAACCCCATCAACATCAGCGGCTTGTGCGCTGCCCGTGGCTATTGCAGCCGTCATGGCAACGGCCGCGCAAATGGTGCTTCCTAGTCGTTTCATCGAGCGTCTCCTACCTTTGGCAACTCAACATTATATGGATCCCGTCAGCGCGCCGCAGACGCGACCGGCGACGAGCCATTGGCCTCCTCACGCGCCCGCACCGGCAGCCGCTCGAGTCTTCCGAGCGCGTCGGCGGTCGACATCACGTCGGCGTACTTCTCCGACATGTCGAAGAGATTCACGGCATGGGATACCTTGCTGCGATCGTAGACCGCGTCCCACGGCACCAGAGCCCTGAAGTTGTAGGCGAACGCGTCGACGACCGAGCCGCGCACGCAACCGCTGGTGGTGCAGCCCGTGACGACCAAGGTGTCCACGCCAAGGTTGATGAGGTAGCTGGCGAGCGGTGTCCCGAAGAAGGCGCTCGGATGCTTCTTGGGTAGCAGCACGTCGCCAGGCTGGGGCGCAACCGCGGTGGGGAACTGATAGCCCTTTTCGGGAATGGTCATGATGCTGGGCGTTTTCTCCGCCAGCCGGCCGTAGTCGAACTTCTCCTTCGGCGCCACGTAGGGGTAGAGCACGGGCCACCCTCGGGTGCGAAACAGCCCCAGCAACCGCTCGATGTTGGAGATTGCGCCCCAGGCGACATCACCGCAGCTCGTGGGGAACTCCTTGATCGCCTCCCAGAAGGGCCGCGGCACCGTCCCGGTCGTGCGGTACTGCACATCGATGATCAACAGGCCTGGCCGCGTGCCGAGACCGGACGGCCCGCCGAAGCCCGCCGCGCGGTAGGCGCGCTGCTCCTCTTCGCTGATGAGGCCGTCCCAGGGTTTCGCCATATCGTCGGCTCCTTTGCGGCAGCTGACCCGAACGTATCTCGCGTGGTTCCTGTCACGCGATGGAGGTAGCGGCCGAGCGTCGACAGGCCCATGGAAGAGCCCATCGCAACGCCATGACAGCAGGAATTCCCGGCACGTGGCAAGCAGCATGATCGTCCGCTGCATCCCGGCCCCTGTCGAAGGCCGGCATTGTATTGCGATTAGTGACTATCGGCAACCGGTTAAATGTGGATCGCCCCAGGCCGGGCCGGCGCGAACATGCAGTATACGCATTGAAATGACGGTCGCATCGCAGGACGACCTGGATGCGACAGCACGCGTGCAATCCGATGATACGCGTTTTGCGCTTCGGCATCTCCCCGCCTGATGGCAGGGGAGTGCGCGTTCCTCAGGATCCGGAACCGGCGGGCATCACGACCCGGCTGGGCGCCTTGCGCCGATTCGCATGCCCGAACTTCGCAGACGGGCGGACGATCTCGGCCAGAGCCCCCGCGATCGGTTCGAACTCGAACCGGATGCGGTGCTTGCCAGCGGGCACTTGAACGGCACGGAAGAGCACGTTCGCCTTGAGCACAGGAACGGAATTGCCATCCACGCTCGCGCGCCACCAGGGATGCCAGGCGCCGTTCAAAAGGACGAAGCCTGAACGGGTTGCCGTCACGTCGATATCGACAATCGTATTCTCGAAGTGCGCGATCGTTGCCGTTCCTGCAGGTCCCCTGTTCAAGGACACGGGGCGCAGGGGAGCCTCGGCGGGCTCTGTCTCGAGCAGCAGCGTCCGGGTCGGATCAAATTTCGGCCAGCGCCCTGTCGACATGAGACCGTCGAAGTCGGCCACCATCCAGTCGTCGACGAACATGACGCGTGGCAGGGCGCGCGGGTTCTCGTAGATGTAGGCATCCGCAGTGCGGGCGATCTGGATGAGATCACCCGGCTTCAAGTTCCTGTCGACCTGCTCGATGGGTACCGCGGAAGCGATATAGCGCAGGCCCAGCAGATCGGCGAGCAGCGAGCGGTAGGAGGGGAAGAGCGGCGTGAAATTCCGTTGATCCCAGCCGGCAATCGTGTCGCCCGCGCCGATGGCCTTGGAGACCGCCTCCATGCGCAGCGGATTGTAGCCGAGATCGTGGTCGAAGCCATGGATGAGGCCCACGTTGGGCCATGCGAATCCCAATCCCACCAGCTCGACGCGATCGCGCCGCGAGGTGGAAGAAGGCTGCTTGAGCCGAGCCTTCAGCAATCGGATCGTTTCATTGTTGCCGTCGCGCTTCAGGAAATCATACCGCGCGGAGGACAGAGCGGTGGACTCGTTGGGCCCATTGTTCAATCTGAGGTCGCCTGTCGCCAACGCAGCAAGCATGATCAGACACGGGAGCGCATGCCTCGGGCCGGAACGCTGTACTGCCCATAACGTGCCTGCGGCAGCCCCGACGAACGCAGCCGCCGCCAGCATCGGCTTCAGCGCATCGCCGGCGTGACCTAGGCGAAAGGCAATGGCGGCGCTGACCGCGAAAACCGACGCCACGATGCCGATCTCGGCACCGCGGCGAGACCAGGATGCGCGCGGCAGGCCTCCTTCGACCAGCCTGTGCACGAGGTAGCCCCCCACGATCGCCAGCAGCCCGCCGACAAGAAATGTCGCATCTGCAGGCCGACGAAACAGGCCGACACCAGGCACAATGCGATAGATGGCATCGAACGCGGGCGTAAAGCCGCCGAGCGCGTACACGATCATGGCGAGCAGCGCGAGCGTGAAGAAGCGTATGTCGCGCGCCCAGGCGAGACCCCGGACGACGCCGGCGGTAAGAAGCAGCAGCACGGGGATGATGCCGACATAGAGCTGGCCCATGTTCTGGGAGAGCGCCAGGTTCGTCGGATCCCAGGCGGGGCTATAGGGACCCCAGTACTCGACCGCGGAGTCGAGCGCACCGTAGAGATCGCCAATGACCGCCGTCAGCAGCGAGGCCGGATGCAGCGACCCGCGAATGGCCTCCTGGAAGGCGATGGCCGGACGGTTGGAGCCCTCGACAAAGAGATAGGTCAGAATCACCGGCACCAAGGCCACGAGCAGGGTGGTAGCGGCTGCCGCGCCGAGCGGCGCGACGAGCCGACTCAGAGCGCGCCGGGGCTGGTCGTCCTCCAGAACGCGGCTGGCAAGGAACGCGATCAGAATGTAGCCAGCCAGCAGAGCCACCTGGTTCGGCTCCACGACCATGAGGCCGATGCAAAGACCTGCGCCTGCGCCCCAGGTCGCGGACGACCGCGCCTGAGCGCGCGCAAGCAACCACAGGCAGATCGGAAGCAAGGCATAGCTCTGCACCTGTCCGATATGCTGGACGCGCCACGCGGCAGAAGCGCCAAACGCGAAGGCAAGGGCAGCAATGATGCCGCCCGCGGGATGCCATCCGCGATCGCGAAAGAACAGCAGGACCGCGCACCCGGCGCAGCCAAGCAGGCCGAAAACATACGCATCGACCGACGCAAAGCTCGGCTCCGGGTTGACGTAGGCAAGCAACAGGGGGGGTGAGAAGATCAAAGACTGCGGATCGGCGATCTGCGGCGATCCGGCGAAAACGTTGGGCGCCCAGAACGGAGACTGCCCCGTATGCAACGCGTTTGCGAGAAATTGCAGCTGAGCGTGGAAGTGAGCCTTGGCATCGTATGGAATCGTGAACTCGCCGCCAAGCCACGGTGAGCACAATAAGACCCAGGCGATGGAGAACAAAAAGAAGGCCGCACAGTACAACCTGTGCGGATGACAATCGTGCATTGGTCTCAGGCCGTAGTCGTGGGCTCTGCGTGAATGCCCAGGCCTTCAGCCCCCCTTCCCTCGAAACTCTCGAGTCCGGCTGCCGCCGGCCCGACCGGGCAATTGAGTACTATCCCAGATGAACGTAGCCTAAATGGATGCGCAGACGATCCGCCATCTGTTGCGCAAAAGGGCGAGTGATTGCGGCAACATTTGTGCGCTTTCGCCGGGAATCGAGTTTTGGCCGTCGTCAAGACGGCCCAAACCGATCGACTGCGGAAATACTGATTATCGGCCGGGATGACCGGTGTCGTCGATCTTTCGGGTCACCCCGTCTGCGTCGGTCAGCGCGCGCCAGGGATGACAAGCTGGAGGCGGCGCACCTCGGCGTTCACGACGTTGCCGTTGACGGCGACAAGCGCCACCATCGCGTAGGTTCCGGGCGGCAAGCGGTCCTTCAGATCGACCGAGAATCGCGCATCGGGGCCGAGTGACGCGGTGCCTGCAAGGGCCACTTGCCCATCCGGACCGGTCAGCAGATAACGCAGCTCAGGCGCCGAGCGGCTCGCTATTGTCGCAGGGACAGATTTGAGCGGCGTGCGCACCAGCCGATAGCTGCGCTGGAATTTCTCCACCACCTCGATGTCGGCCGAAACGGCGAGACGCTCACCACCCCACTCGATTTCGGTGATGAAGCCTCGGCGTGGGATGGCATACGCATCGTAGGAGCCGACGCCGAGCGGATAGGTGAGATCGCGGAAAGCCTCCAGCGTCATGCTCTGCGGGGTCCAGCTCTTGAGCCTGTAGGGCCCGTTGGTCACGAGGAAATGGCCATACGCATTGAAGAAGGCCGCCAGCGCCCGCCAGCGCTCCCGCGCCTCGCTCGCCGTCACGATGGAGGCCAACGTCGGCGGGCGGAATGCCTCGCGCTCGAACTCAGCCACCAGCCCGGCCAGCTTGGTGCTCGTCTCTGCCGAACGAACGAGATCGAGCCAGGCAACACTGCGCCGCGCCGCTTCCGCCTGAGAGAACGCCGCCCAGCCTCGCATCACTGCTTCCTCCATCAGGACCAGGACCGGCCAGGGCACGGTGCTCCATGGCGGCGCCAGCAGAGCGCTTGCGTCGGGGTCGCTCGGCGCGGAGGAGAGATAGACCTCGATCGTGAAGACCTCGCGCACGAAGCTGACGTCGCCGACGCGGAAGGATTTCGATGCCGCATCCACGCCTGCAATGCGCACGCCCGCTAGATGTCTGCGCAGCCCGGCGCTGGCAGCGTCGATGAAGGGATCATAGTCGTGGCGCGCACCGTCTGAGGGGCTGCCCCAGCGGTAGACGAACGCATAGGCATAGAGCAGATCGGCGGCACCGGTTTTGGTGCCGTCATGGAAGGCTGAGCCCAGCACCTTGTAGGTGAGCTTCGAGCGGGCGTATCTGCCCGGTCCCACACGCTCCAGTTTGCCTGCCGCCGCGGGCAGGAGCGCATCCGCGGGAATCGCAACGCTTTCTGCAATGGTGGGCTCGGCGGGGGTGCGGTTCTCGACGATCGGCTCGGCCATGATCGACAGGCCGACGAAGGTGTAGACGACCATCAGCGCCGTCAGCGGCACTTGTGTCACCGTCGCCACCTTGGCGGGTGCAAAGACAGCCAGCGCACGCCGGTGCGCGAGGTAGACGGCGATCAGATGTCCGCCGACGATGGCGCCGAGCGCGAGGTACCAGGAGAAGCGAGCACCCGCCAAGGCAATGTCCACGCGATAGCCGGCCGTGCCGAACAGGTTCCAGCCGCGTCCGAAGGGGTCCGACAGCAGCGGGATGATGTACTGCCCCTGGACCAGCAGGAACACCAGATAGTGGGCGACGTGATAGCCGATGGCGATCGGCACCAGCGTCAGGGCGAATGCGCGCGCGACCTCGAGGGTCGCCGGCGCACCGCCGATTCGGCTCATGGCATTGCAGATGACCAGATAGGCGCCGAGGAACAGGCACCAGAAGGCCACGAGGCCGATCGTTCTGACACCAGCCGCCGCGATGGCCGGAAACTGCGCGAGGACGGCGCTCTCGAGCAGCTCCCACTCGCCCGTGCCTATGAAGCCGTCGTAGAGCACGGTCGACAGCAGCAGCAGCACGAAGGCCATCATCGATACGGAGACGACCGCGTCGCGAGTCAAGCCCGCGCCGAACGGGCGCAAGAGCAGGTGGCCATCGACGCCTTGCGTGGGCGCGAAGCGGGCAAAGGTGCCGAAGACCAGCGAGAAGACCTCGCCGTTGCGGAGCCATTCGTCACGTCCAAAGACGAGCATGCAGGCCCACGTAAGCGCTGAATAGGCGGTAGCGAGCGCGGCGATGTGAAAGGGCGATCCCGCGTGGGGATAGACGAGCTCGGTCCAGGCAAAGGCGAGCAGCAGCAGGCAGGCAGGCCAAACCCCGAGGGTCGGAGGGTAGGCCAGTCCTAGTCCGAGCTGCCGGCCGCCGAGGCGGCGAAACAGCCATTGCGCACCGTCGAACACGGTCCGCCAGGGGTTGACGAGCGCCCAAAAGTCGCCGGCGAAGGCAGCAACGTAGGCAAGTCCGACCCAGAAGATGATCCAAACCAATGTCGGAGCGATGTTGCGGTAGGGATTCTGGTCGCCGAGAAAACCGGCCAGCACCGTCACCACGAACAGGGCGAGCACCGCCAACCGCAGCGCCAGCACGCTCACCGGATGGCCAAGGACCCGCCCGACCGGACCCGCGAGCAGGTCCTTTCGTAGATGGGCTTCGGCCTGCGGCGCCCCACGCACGAACAGGCCGAAGACCACGAAGGACAGTGCGACGACCGCAGCGGCCCCGAAAAGGTAGAGCCCGAGCGGCAGCGGCAGCTCGTAGCGCTGGCCGAAGCCGTGGGCATGCGCCGGCGCATCGGCAAGTGCCAGAACCAGCGCGAGCCGGAGAGCTGCAGCGCTAGCGCGGGCGAACCTCGAGGCGGACAAGCGGGGCCTCGCCGTGAGAGTGACTGCCGCGCGCATCGGCTGTGTGCTCCTCCACCGGGAACCGGCCCGTCACGCGCGCGGTGAAGGCCATCTCTGCGACCGAGCCGGGCATCACTTTCGTCTCGATATCGTAGCCGTGCAGGTGGAGCACGATCGGCCGATCGGTGGTCCACCGCAGCCTGACGGCGTCGCCCTGTTTGACGCGGACCAGCCGCATGCTCTCAGTCACGCGACCCTTCTCGATCCTGAGATCGAAGACGACCTCCGGCGCTTGCGCGTGAACAAGGAACGCGTTGGACAGCGCCAGCGATGCGACTAGCGCTACGCGCGCCATCAATCTCGAGATCATGGGCGCAGAGCCAGTCGCGCACGGCACGGGGCCGGCGTCGGGCGAAGCGTTGCGTGATCTCCCGCCTGTGCGGAGATGATGCTGGAGAGTCATCTGCGTGGCACAGCCTCGACCTCGGAGATGCGATTGAAGGTCCAGGCGGCGTCGTAAGGAGAGGGGATGGCGGCGGGATCGGCGAGCGCATACCACGCGAGCCTGCCGAAGGGATCGGTGAAGCCGCCAATGGGATTCCAGGCGCTGTTTGGTGACGTTGCAGTCCCGAGATGCAGCCAGCCGTTCCACGGAAAGTCCTTGAGCTTCACGGTGCGCAGGAACATTGGCGAGCTCAGGCCCTCGAGCGCATCGTAGGCGATGTTCTCGATGCCAGCAGAGTACTGGGCGTTGTAGGGTTCACGCTTGATCGTGTATCCCGCAACGACGGTGCGGCATCCCGCTAGCAGGGAACGCACGAACTGCCGCTCCAGGTTGATGCGGTCGACGCTGCTGACGTACTCAGCCGCCTGCAGGCGCTCCAAGAGGACCTGGGCCTCCTTGTGCAACGGCGCGCTGCCGATCAGGCGATAGGCATGAAACCAGCCCGCCCGCGTAAAGCTGGGTCCCAACCAGCCGTTCAGGGCAACTGTGGCGTCCGCCACGATCCCGGCAACGCTCACCTCTTCGATGGCCGCATCCCAGTCATCTCCCGTTGCGAGCCACTGGGGAGGGATGCTCCGCGCCAGCTCCCCGCTTGCCCGAACCCGGGGATGATCGCGCAAAGGTGGCGCATCGTCCCGCAGCAGGCGTGCACGTTCCGCTTCCGCGCCATCAATGTGGCTCAGGTAGTCCCCATGCCAAGGGGTTACCGGATAGAGGTGGACCGTCATGGTTGTCGCCGCCGTCCGATCCGCCATGCTCCTGACGATGGCGCCTGCAGCAGCGCATGCGGAGGCCTCTTCTGCGGCGAGTGCCGATGTCGGGTTAAGGCGGACGACCACGAAGGACCCGAGCGACTCGATAACTCCTATCGTGTCGGGCGCGCTGGCGGCGAGAGGCGGGGCGGCGCCGACATACGCGTGTAGCGAACCTGTGCGCAGCAGGTCCGCCGCTTCCCGCGGCGCGACGGTCCTGATCTCGATCTCCTGAGGATAGTAGGACGGGTAGACAGGCTGCTCGTGACCGCTGCGGGCGAGCCCGACCACGACCGTCGCCATCAGCAGGAAAAATACAACCCTGATGGTCACCTCAGCCTCGCAACGCCTTCACCACCCGCTCGTCGGCCAGGGCATCCTTGGGGGCGCCATGGAAAATGATCTCGCCACGGTCGATGGCATAGAGCCGGTCGCCGATGCGGGTGGCCGCGGCCAGGTGCGATTCCGCCATGAGGATCGATACGCCGAGCGCCTTGATCTTCATGACCGCCTCGGTGAAGCGGCTGACCACGACCGGCGCGAGCCCCTCGAACGCCTCGTCCAGCAGCAGCAGGGTCGGCGACAGCATCATCGCGCGGGCGACAGCCACCATCTTGCGCTGGCCGCCGGAGAGGTGCAGGCCCCGGCGCGCCAGCAAATCCTTCACCTCGGGGAATACGGCGTAGGCCTGCTCCTCGGGATCGGCGCGCACGCCTCCGCGCTTGCGGGCCACGTCGTCACCGAGCCAGCGGCTGATCATCAGGTTCTCGCCGACGGACAGGTCGGGGAACACCCCGCAATCCTCGGGCGAGTAGCCAATGCCGCGCCTGGCGCGTTCGTGCGGCGGCAACCGATTGAGGCTCTCACCGCCGAACACGATCTCGCCGGCCCGCACCGGCAGGAAGCCCATGATGCTCTCGATGGTTGTCGTCTTGCCGGCGCCGTTGCGGCCGACGAGGCAGACCACCTCGTTGGCGCCGACGCTGAGCGACAGCCCGTGCAGAATGTGTGCAGGACCGCGGTAGGTGTCGATCGCCTTGACCTCGAGCACCGGTTCAGTCCTTTCGCGTGAATGCGTCGGGGGCGGAGGAGCCAAGCAGGACCATGGCGACCTGCTCGTTCTTCCTGATCTCGTCGGGCGTGCCCTGTGCCAGGACGGCTCCCTGCGCCATGACCACGATGCGGTCGGAGTACTTGAAGACCACGTCCATGTCGTGCTCGACGATCACCGCGGTTATGCCTTCGGCCCGCACAACCGAGGCGATCGTATCCATGATCTGGGCCTTGTCGCGCGTCGACACGCCACTGGTCGGCTCGTCCAGGAACAGCAGCATGGGCCGCAGCGAATAGGCGAGGGCCACATCCAGCAGCTTGCGCTCGCCCTGCGAGAGATCGCGGGCACTGTCGTCGCGCTTGGAGGCCAGGCCGAACTGGCCAAGGATGGCGTCGGCCTCGTGGGTGACCTCGTGGTCGAGGTGGGCGAGGGAGCCCAGGTGCGCGATCTTGCCCTGGCGGGAGAAGATCGCCAGAGCCACGTTGTCGAAGGTCGTCAGGTCGTCGAAGACGTTGACGAGCTGGAAGCTGCGCGCAATGCCCGCCTTGACGCGCTGGGTCACGGACAGGTGGGTGATGTCCTCGCCCTTGAAGATGATCCTGCCGGACTCAGGCGTCAGCAGCGCACTGATGACATTGATGAGCGAGGTCTTGCCGGCGCCGTTGGGTCCGACCAGCGAAACGAATTCGCGCTCCTCGATGCTGAGATTGACGTTGTCGACGGCGCGCGTCTCGCCGAAGTAGCGTTTGAGATCGATGGTCTGGAGGAGGGCCATGTCAGCTCCTACCCAGCTTGCCGGCGAGGCGCTTGAGCGTGCCGACGATGCCGGACGGCAGCACCATGACCAGGACCACCAGCACCACGCCCAGCACGAGCTGCCAGTATTGCGAGCTCGCGACCGCGTAGACCTTGAGATAGTTGAATGCGATCGCGCCGACGATCGGGCCGGTGAAGGTGCGGAAGCCGCCAAGCACCGTCATGAAGACTATCTCGCCGGAAAATGGCCAGTAGAGGATGTCGGGCGTGGTGAGGCCGTTGAGCGGCACCCATAGCGCACCGGCGAGGCCCGTAAACAGCCCGGAAATGACGAAGGCGATCCAGCGATAACGACGCACCGGAACGCCCACGAAGGCGGCGCGAACTTCGTTGTCGCGGATCGCCTGCAGCGCCTTGCCGAACGGGGAGTGCACGATCACCCACATGATCGCAACCGCGACCAGGAATAGGACCAGCACGTAGTAATAGTAGGAATAGACGAACCTCTGGTACGAGCCCGAGCCCTTGAAGTCCATGAGACCGGCAAGCAGCGTGATGCCGGTGCGCGGTACCCGAATGCCGTCGGTGCCGCCGGTCACCCAGAAGAACTTGAAGGCGAGGCTCCAGATCACCTGGCTCAGGGCCAGCGTGAGGATGCCGAAGAAGATGCGCGTGTGGCGCACGCACACATAGCCGAACAGCGCCGCGATGATGAGCGTGCTGGCGAGCGCGCCGAGGATGCAAAGCTCCATGGAGTGCACGTGGAGATCGCGGACGATGAACGCCACGGTGTAGGCGCCCGTGCCGAAGTAGGCCGAATGTCCGAACGACAGCAGGCCGGTGTAGCCGAGCAGCAGGTTGAAGCCGAGCGCGGCGATGGCGAACGTGAAGCCGTAGATCAGCAGCTCGGTCTGGTAGAGGTCGACCACCCGCGGCAGCAGCGCGAACGCGAGGACGGCCGGCGCCGCCACCGCCAGCACGCGCGCGAGAGTGGGCCCGGTGCGCACCGTTGGCATGTCTCAGGCCCTCCCGAACAGCCCGGTCGGGCGTATGAGCAGCACGGTGGCGGCAATCAAATAGAGCACGGCCAACTCGATCTCGGCGAAGAATTGGATGCCGGCGGTGCGCACAACGCTGACGATCAGCGCGCCGACCAGGGCACCTTCCAGGCTGCCGAGGCCGCCGATGACGATGACGACGAAGGAAAGAATGAGCGCATCGACGCCCATGCCGAGCACGGCTGCCTGCGCCGGCACCACGACCGCGCCGCCAAGTCCGGCCATGAAGCAGCCGATGGCGAAGGCCTGTACATAGACGCGCCCCACGTTGAGGCCGAGGGCCGAGGCCATGCGCCGGTCCTGCGACGTGGCGCGCAGGATGACGCCGAAGCGTGTGCGGTAGATGAACCACCACAAGCCGACCGCGGCCAGGACGCCCACGAGGATGACGACGAGATTGTAGGTCGGGTAGAACAAGGACCCGATGCGCAGGCTGCCCATGCTGTCCATGATCGAGCCGGCGCTGAGCGGCGTGCCGCCGAACAGCAGCTTCATGACGTCCTCGAGTATCATCAGCAGGCCGAAGGTGATGAGCAGGACGTACTCCTCCGGTCGGCGGTAGAGCGGGCGCAGCAGCGTCGGTTCGATCACCGCGCCTACGGCCGCGATAGCGATCGCCCCGATCGGCAGGAGAAGAAGCTGACCCGCCAGCATCCAAGAGCCGGTCGCGCTGGCGCCGAATACGCTGCCGACGGCCCAAGCCGACACGTAGGCACCGAGCGCATACAACGTGCCGTGCGCCAGGTTGACGATGCGCATCACCCCATAAATGAGGCTCAGGCCAGCGGAAATGAGGAAAAGGACAGCGGCGTAAAAGATGGAGTTGAGGATCTGGATGACAAGGATGTCCATCGTTTGCTCCGCTCAGCCCGGGGCTTTTGTGCCGACGCGCAAGCGCACGACGCTGGCCGAAGGCTGCAACGCATTGCCGTCCAGGAGGATGCCGAGAACGACCGTATAGTTTCCCGGCGGCAGATTGTCGGGAAGCCCGATGTCGAAGCGGCCATCCTCGCCCCAGTGCATCTTGTCCACCTTGAGAACCCTCCCATCGGGCGCAATGAGCAGATAGCGCGAGACAACCAGCAGACTGTACACTCCCCGCGCCGTTGTTCTGAGCAACGGCTCCTTGACCAGGTGATAGGTCCGCCCCCCCTTGAGCACCATCTCCACGCCGGCGCGGACGGTGATCTGGCCGTTCTCCTGGGTCACCTGCTCAATCGTTGCACGCGGCGGGTTGACGAAGCGATCGAACGTGCCGAAGCCCAGCGGATAGGTGAGGTCTCGGACAGCCTCCAGCACCACCGACTGGGGCGTCCATTGCTTCAGCCGGTAGGGGCCGTTGGTGACGAGCAGATGCCCGGTCTTCTCCAGGAACTCTTTGAGCGCGCTCCAGCGCGCCTGGGCCTCGCCTTCGGTGACCAGGTCCTTCAAGGCCTCGGGCCGATAGGACTCCCGCTCGAACACGGCGAGCATCTCGCGCAGCTTCGCAATGAGCGCGGCATCGCGCGCCAGATCCAGCCAGGGAACGCCGTGCCGCTTCGCCTCCTCTTCCGAGAAGGCGGCATGGCCGCGGCTCACGGCCTCCTCCATCAGGACCAAGAGGTGCCAAGGCACGGTGCTCCACGGCGGGGCCAGCGCGGCCACCTGCCGCTCGTCTCCGGGCGTATCTCTCAGATAGACGTCCAGCACGGGAGTATAGGTGTCGAGGTTCATGCCCTCGGCGACGGCATGGGTGGTCTTGTCGGTGCGTACGTACTTGATCCCGACGAGGCGCCGGCGCAGGGAGCCGAGCACGGCGCCGAGGCGCGGTTCGTGCACGCCGCCGGCGCGATCCTCACCCCAGCGCTGGAGGAAAACGTAGGGGTAAAGCAGATCCGCGACGGTCATCTGCGTGCCGTCCTCGAACGGCGACGCCACCACCTCGTAGGTGACCTTCGCCGAGGCGAACACCCTGTCGCCCACGCGCTGCAGAGCCCCGCTGCGCGACTGAAGGCCGACTGCATCCACCGGCACATGCAGGCCGCCTGACTGGCCGATCACCCGCGTCACTTCCGACTGGACACGGTTGGGCATCCAGCTGGCGTTGGAGGGGAGCGCGATCATGGCGGGATCGCCGATCGCAGACCAGATCAGGCGTCCTGTCGCATCGGTAAAGCCGGCAACAGGATTCCACGCGGCCTTGGCCGGTTCGGGCACGCCGAGGTGCAGCTTGCCGTTCCAGGGATAGTCCTTGAGCTTGACGGTGCGGATGAAGATCGGGGAATTCAGTCCGCCGAGAGCATCGTAGCCGATGTTCTCGACGCCCTCGGGATACCGGTCGTCGAAAGACTCTTCCCGCAGGACATAGCCCGCGACCATGCGCCGACAGGGACCAACCAGATCCCCGACCAGACGCCGCTCAAGGTCGGCATGTTCCGCGAAGCTTCGGGTCTGGCCGAGGAGCAGCGGGAGATAGTGCCGGTCGAGCCCCTCACGCTGTGCCGCATCGAGCCCCGGCGCGAGCAGTTCATGGGCATGAAACCAACCCTCCCTGATCCAAGGCGGCCCAGACCAGCCGTCGAACCGCACTTCGGCGGGTCCAAGCAGGCTTTCGACCGGCACCGCCTCCAGGGCGAAGTCCGCATCCTCGGCAGGCGCGTCCCAACGCGTCCGGACGATCGTCTCAGCGAGCCGACCCTTGGCGCTGATCCTGGGCGCGGTCGCACTCGTGGCAGCACCGAGGTCGGCAACCACGGCCTCGATCCGATCGAGGTGGTGCAGGTAGTCGGCGTGATAGGGCGTCACTGGATAAGGGTGGAAAATAAATCCGCTCGACTTCGCCTCTCGCAAGCCGGCCAGGATGCCGCGCGCAGCGTCACAGCGCGCCTCGGTGGAGACAAAGCGCGGAGAGTCGGCGTTCAACGTCAGGACGAGAAAAGAGCCTAGCGACCTCACCGTCTTGACGTGCTGAGGCGCAGGCCCGGCAAAGGTCGGCGGGGCGCCGATGTAGGCGTGCAGCGTCTCCTCGGCGAGACCCTTGCCGGCCACCGCCGGATCGATTGCATCTATGCGGATTTCGTCGGGATAGAAAGAAGGGTAGTGGCCGACCTGGTGGCCGGCGCCGCCCTGCCCCCCCGCGACGAGGAGACCGGCTGCGAGGAGCAGGCCAGCCAGACGCCTGATCGGCGTCCGCCAGGCAACCTTGGTGCGCGCGAGCGGGCTGACCTCCACCCTGCTCCCGGCCGCATTCTCATGGCCCAGGTACATCGGCGTCTTCCGCCCCTCCGCAAAGGAAGCGGCCGTGTCCACGACGCGGCCGCTCCCTCGCTCAGGTGAGCCAGGTCGTCTTCAGCCAGTTGGCCGCAGCGGTCGACTCGTTGTGGGACGTGCCGGGCTTGGGCCAGTTCGGCGGAGCCGTGATGTCGCGGATGGGGATTGTGATGATCGACTTCGGATCCCAGACCGGGAAGTCGTACTTGGGATCGTTCTTGGTCATGCCGATCACGGCATCCTTGTAGCCCTGGTGATTGTCGGGTCGGATGTAGCAGTAGCCTGCCGGTGAATCGATTCCCATGCCCTCCAGCATGGCGATGATGGCCTCGTCATCGGGCCAGCCGCCGGCGAGCATGTTGGCCTTCTCGACCGCCGCCTTGAGCAGGTAGAGGGAGGTGTAGGCGCCATCGGACTCGAAGCTTGGATACTCGTTCCACCGCTTGTAGTAGCGCTCGACGAATGAGTCGTTGATCGGCCACCGGCCCTTGCCCGGGAACGTGAAGAAGTAGTTGGCGTGGCAGCCCGCCAGCACGCCCTCCGGGTGGTCCTTGCCGATCGCGTGCGGCTGCCCGCCGAAAGCCAGCGTGGTGGCAACCTTCATCTTCTCGAACAGGCCGTAGCGCAGCGCCTGCTTGTAGAAAGCCACGTAGTCGCCGCCCCACACGCCACAGATGAGCACATCCGGCTTGTCGGAGATAAGCTTGGTGATGTGCGCGGTGAAGTCGGTGGTGCCGAGCTTCGGCCAGGCCTCCGACACTGCCGTCGCCCCGGGAACGAGCTTCTGATAGGCAAGCATGAAGTGCTCGTGCACGTTGCGGCCGTAGCTGTAGTCGGGCTGGATCGAGGCGACGCGCTTGGCTTCCGGCCAGGCCTTCGCCGCACCGACCGCCGAGGTGACCCCATCCGCCGACTGAATGTTGGTGACGCGGAACACGTACTTGGGCTTCGGCACCGCCTTGTCGAACAGGAAGTCCGTGCAGCCGTCGTTGAACATCGTCAGCACGCCGAGTTCTTCCGCCACGGGCCCCAGCGCCGGCGTGTTGCCGCTGGATATCACGCCCGTGAAAAGGTCGATCTTCTCGGAGAGCTTCATGCGGCGAAGCTCTTTGACGTTGGCGTCGGTCCCAGCCGCCTCATCGGCGAAGATGGTCTCGATCTTGCGTTTGCCCAGGAGGCCGCCTTCGGCGTTGATCTCTTCGGCCGCCAGCAGGTGGCCCTTGCGGCCGGGCTCACCCAGCAGGTTGGCGGGACCGGTGAGGAACGTTATGTGCCCCGTCTTGAAGGGCGTGTCGGGAACATTGCCCTTCGCTTTGGGCGCGGCATGGGCCGGACGCGGTCCGGCGAAGTAGGTGGCTGAGCCGGCTGCCGCGGCCGCCGCTGCACCTACCGAGACACCAAGGCTATTCAGGAACGCTCTGCGGTCCAAAGGCTGCTTCATCGGGACGTCTCCCTTGAAAAAGCGCTCAACCCAATCGAGTGCGAGCCGTTGCTCTCACGAGGAGAGCCTTTTTCCGGAAGGGTAGCACTCCGCCGCAGGCTCGACCATCCCCGGGGGCCGCCCGTCGCATCCGGCGTCTCGGCCCAAGCGCTCGAAATTTGCAGCGCTCGCGCACGGGAAGAGCGCGCGTCTAGCCTGAGGCATCATGCTCGGTTGCAGCGCACCATGTGCGACGCCTTGCTCAGGCATGCCCGAGAAAACTTGGCGGGTTGTTGGAATACCAGCCCCAGCTCTGTAACGTGGCGGGAAACCTTGCCGGTACCGGCAAGGGACAAAACCACATGGGAGACACGAAATGCCCGAACGCGCCGACCTGCCCCCGGAGTATCGCCATATCGACGAGCAACCGTGGGAAACGCTGCGGTGGCCCGGCCAGGAAAGCAAGATGATGTATCATCCAGGGCCGGACCGCCCGACCGAACCCAACGCCGGTCTCGTTCGCTACGAGCCAGGCTCGCATCATCCCCGACACCGGCACGACTTCGCCCAGGTCTGGTACATCCTCGAGGGCGAGTTCAAGATCGGGGACAAGCAATACGGCCCCGGCACCATGGTTTTTCATCCGGACCCGCATTTCGAGGAGCCGCTTTCGACAGAGACCGGCGGATTGATGCTGTTCGTCCAGTACCCGGGTCCCACCACGGGAGGCCGGCCCATCTATGACGGCCGCTTCAACATGAAGGTGCGGCGTCCGGTCGAGGAAGAGACCGTCGACGTCTAATCGGACCTTCGCGGCGCCGCTGGCGTCATCGATCGATGCCGACTTCACCCGGTAGCTGTTGCCGGTCGGTGCGCACGCAGAAAGGTGCGAATATGGCGCACCGCCAGGGGGACACGTTCCCTTGGCTCCTTCCAGGGGAAGAGGCTCGCTTGCGCATTCGGCGCCAGCAGCGCGGACTCCATGGCCACCGCATACGGGTGCGCCGGGATGTCGTCGGGGAGCACCAGGATGGGCGTTTGGCAGGCGCGCACGAAATCGCGCGTCACGGTGAACACGAAGTCCGCATTGGCGCGGTACATCTTGCTCAGGAACGCATCGACCATCGTCATCGTGACGTCGGGTCGGCGGGCGCACAGCGGCGGACCCCAGGCCTTGATGTTGTTCTGGTAGAAGAGATCGGGCACCTCCGGGCGGAAGCCGCTGGGCTGGGCCAGCACGGCGGCAACGATGCGATCGGGCGCTCGCCGCAGCAGGTTCCAGATGAAGGGCCCGCCGATGCAGAAGCCCATCACCAGAAATTTGTCGATGCCCAAGTGGTCCATCAGGCCGAGCTGGTCGTCGGCGTAGGCGTCCCAGGGACGCTCGGTCTCGACCGGGCCGGAGGACTGGCCGCCATTGGCGTTGTGCAGGTCCATCGAGATGCAGCGGTACTCGCGCTTGAACTCCTCGACCGCATTGAAGGGTGCGGTCGTCGTGAAGAAAGAGAGCGTGGAGTTCAATCCGCCGCCTGGAATGAGGAGCAGCGGGAAGCCGGAGCCGGCCTCCTGGTAGTGGATGTGGACGGGACCCTTTTCGTAGACCGGCATCGCGCGTCTCCCATTTCAGTGAACTATCAGGCTTGGCCGCGGTCTCATCCAGCCGTGCTCGCAAACAAGCATCATCGAGGCTCTTGAGGCATTGCAGCACCCTCCCATCGCAAGCCGGCGCTGGACGGGCCGCTTCCTCTTTGGATTTCGATGCTGCTAACGTGACCCGCGACGCCCACCGCGGGCGAGTGCAAGAAGGAAGGGAACGGGGAAATGTCCATCTTGGCGATCGGCGGAGCGGGGTTCATCGGGCGGCGCATGATCCCGATCCTAGTGGCGGCGGGCCACGACGTCACCTGCATGGACATCGATGTCGCCGGCGCGACGGCCGCGTTTGCGCGTCTCGGCGACAAGGTGAAGGTGGTGCGCGGGGACGTGACCCAGTTCGACGACGTCATCGGCGCAGCCCAGGAGTCGCGCGCCGAGCGGCTGATCAATCTCTCCTACTTCATCGGCGAGCTCCCACCCCACACGGCGTTCAAGCTCGACATCCAGGGCATGGACAACTGCTTCGAGGCAGCCCGGCGCTGCGGCGTCAGGCACACGGTCTTCGCCAGCTCGGTTGCCGTCAGCGGCCAGCAGTCCCTCTTCGGCGAGCGTCCCGTCGACGAGACCGACGAGCGCCGCGGCGAGACGCAGTATGCCCTCAACAAGATCATCAACGAGTGGCAGGCCCACGACTATCGCCGCGCCTACGGCATGACGATCACGTGCATTCGCCCCGCGAACGTGACCGGCCCCGACAAGAAGTTCGGCTCTATCGATCATG
>Ga0111539_10002182_pt1 | contig 26129 bp, 24 predicted proteins | sample RhiMethybrSRZTD1_FD_79667 | JGI IMG/M metagenome (GOLD analysis project Ga0111539, IMG submission 79667) | Populus rhizosphere microbial communities from Tennessee, USA - Rhizosphere MetaG P. TD hybrid SRZTD1 (version 2) (version 2) | ecosystem: Host-associated > Plants > Roots > Rhizosphere >...
AACGCGCGACCGGGCCATGAAGCGCATCGAGTGGAGCGGCGAGACGACGACGGACGACACGACTACCGGCTATCGGAGAACGCCCGCAACCTCAATCGACGCAAGACGTACAGAGTTCTCGCAGGGGATATGAGCCGGTTCCCATCGGTAGTTGGGCCGCGATCTGTCCAGGCCAGAATGAGAGTGCCGGGAAGCGGCACAGCGGGAAGACGCGTCAAGGCAATCGCTATTTGCGTGGCACGTTGGTCCAAGCCGGCCTGGCTGCGAGCCGCAGCAACGGCACCGCACTTCAAGCCCGATATCATCGGCTCAAGCGACATCGTGGCCACAAGAAAGCGGTGATCGCAGTGGGGCACAGCATCCTGGCCATCGCGTACTACATCATGCGCGATGGTCGCACGTATCACGAACTCGGGGCTGACTATTTTGACAAACGCCATGCCGAACGCGCCGTCCGTCGGCATGTCCGGCAACTCGAGGCCTTAGGGTTCCAGGTCACCATCGAAAAAGCGGCGTAGCTGATTCGCGGCAGATTTTCTGAGCAGGACAGGCAACAAGTCCCTGGCTCAATGCCATCTGACATCCCGGATATGCCCCGTGACTGCTTGGCGACACGTCCTGTTTTGGACGGAGGAATCTAGTGGCGTTCTCGTCGCCAAGAACCAGCGAGCGTGCCACGCGTTTTTAGCGTCCGATCAGCTGGAACCCAGCGCCAACGAACACCTTGACGACATAGCCCGCCTTCTTGGACCAACCCGTATTGGCGCCGCCATTCAGGGACGCGCCGGAATCTTTGGTAGGCGGCTTCTGCAGAAAGTAAATTGGTACTTCGATTGACGATTTATCGAAATTTTCGAGGTCTGAGACCGAACATTGGGACGTTTTCCTTGACGATCTGATGTCGGAACTCAAGAGTCATGCCCCAGACATCTTTGCTCGTCGGCTCGCCGCGTATCACGTCATCGCAACGCACGGCACCGGCAACCGCAGTCCCATCCAGAGGCGTGCACAGAGTGGTCGTGTCCTTGCTGGCATTGTAGCTACGTGCATGTGTGAGATTCACCGCGAAAAGGCTGTCGGGAAGGAAGAGCGCGGCATACGAGGCTGTAAGTTTGTGCGACGTCAGTTTGCGATCCACCTTCTCGAGCGTCACCCTGTCCCTGTACTCGAACGCTGGTGCACCGACTTGGCCGCTGAACGAGAGAAGCCAAGGGTGCTGGCGAATGGCGATCCCGATGAATTGTTGACGCTTCTTGGGATCAGCGAACGCCTGATCCGAGCACTTGCTCGTCGGAACGCCATTGTCGGTGCAGAACTTCAGCAGAGTCGAGTCTTGATATTTCCTGAACAGAAACAGCCTGGAAACTGCAAACTCCGCGGTGGCGTCATTGCCGAGGCCGGTAATTGAAAGCGGGCTGGCTTCTGCATCCGCCGCCTTGCCAATCGGTGCTTCGAAGGTGAATCGGTAGTTGGTCTGCACCTTGGCGAAGCCGACGGTCGCTTTGGCGCGACCGTCCGCTTTTGCCGTCTCGAGGGTGACCGAGGGCGTTGGCAGCGCATAAGGCGTGTCGACACTTGGATCGGTGGCGCTGCGTCGCGATTGATCGAGGCGACGTTCCTGCTCCATTTGCAGCATACCTGCTTGTTGCGCAATGGCAGCCTCTGGGAACAGGAGAAGAACAATCAGGAGTTTCTCTAGGCGCATGATGTCTCGAGTCTCACGCCGGGAAGAGATCGGCCCCGACGCCCATTCCGTCAGCACCGGTTTTTTCGTTCGGGCGGCTGAGGAGGACCCGGCCGTCCGCTGCCGTGATGGCGACTTTGAACGCGAGCGGCCGAACAATGGGACTCACGACACCCCAGCTTGCGGTATGAACCCCTGTGCTGATGGCAGCGCGTCCCGTTCCCTTCACCAACGTGAGCGGCTTGTTGTCGATTTGAAACTGCAGCATCAGGTCAGGAGGCGGATTCGCTCCCGCGTCAATGTTCGCAACGACCTGAATGAGCCCTGCCGCTACTGCCGCAGTGAGAGCCCTACTCGGTTTCTTCGCCTTCTTCGCCTTCTTCGCTTTTTTGGTCTTCTTGGCCATGTCAAACCGACTAAACGAATCAGCGCGACAAATCGAACATGACTAGTTGGTGTGGCAGTGTGCGCGGAACTGAATCGGTTTAGCGGCTACGCGATGGATAATGTTGCGACCAGGACGAGAAGCGCTCGGGTTGGGAGAACCGCTCCTAACGCAGACTTCAGCTTTATGACGTGGTTACGAATGGCGGCGATCAGCCGAACGTGGTGCCGCGCAACGCGTCGGTCTGGTACTACTTCCGCGAGACCTCGTATTCCGAGATCAAGCGCATGTGGGAAATCGGCGATAAGATCGCGCAAGGCGCCGCGATGATGACCGATACCACCACCACATCTCGCGTGCTCGGATCGGCCTGGCCTATTCACACGAACCGCACGCTGGCCGAGACGATGTACTCGAACATCACCGAGGTCGGTCTCCCGACGTGGACCGACGCCGACGTCGCGCTTGCCAAGGCCGTCCAGCGCGAGTTGAAAGTGCCTGAAATCGGCATGGCCACCGAGGTTCCACCGCTTCGCGGCCGCGAGGCGATTCCCGACGAGGAGAAGCGCGGCGGAGGGTCCGACGATATCGGCGATATCTCGTGGAACGTGCCGACGGTGAGCCTCAGCTTTCCTGCCAACTTCCAGGCAGGGCCGGGTCATAACTGGGCCAATGCGATCGCGATGGCCACGCCGATCGCGGACAAGGGCGTTATCGCAGGTGCCAAGGTGCAGGCGATGACGATGCTCGACCTGCTCACACGGCCGGAGCTCGTGACGCAAGCGTGGGACTACTTCAAGAACGTACAGACGAAGGATGTGACCTATACCCCGCTCCTGCGGCCGCAGGACACGCCCGCCACGTGGCTCAACAAAGAGACGATGGCGAAGTATCGGTCGGAGATGAAGAAGTACTACTACGACCCGACGAAGTACAAGACGTACCTGGATCAGTTGGGCATCAAGTACCCGACCGTCCGCTAGCACGTGCCACTCATGCGTTACCAGATGACGAGGTGTGGGGTCGCGATAGTTGTCGCCGTGACGCTGGCGGCGGGGCTCGACTTGGCGGCGCAGCGCGCGATCAGTCCAGTGACTGATGCGACGCTTCGCACCCCCGCTCCCGGCGATTGGCTGATGTGGAGACGTACGCTGAACTCGTGGGGCTATAGCCCGCTGGATCAGATCACTAGAGACAATGTCAGACAGTTGACGATGGTCTGGTCGCGGCCGCTCGCGCCTGGCATCCAGGAGGGCACGCCGCTCGTGCACGACGGCGTGATGTTCATGCCCAACCCGCTCGACGTGGTGCACGCCATTGACGCAGCAACGGGTGATTTGATTTGGGAGTATCGGCGCAGCCTGCCCGACGACATCGGCAAGTCGGTCCCGTTTCCGGCGATTAATCGCAACGTCGCGATCTACGGCAACACCATCATCGACACGAGCGCGGACGACTACGTGTACGCGCTCGACGTCGCGTCCGGCAAGCTGGTCTGGGAAACGCAAATCCTCGACCATCGTCAGCATGCGGCGCAGCAGACGTCGGGGCCGATCATCGCGAACGGAAAGGTGATTTCAGGGCGCGGCTGTGAACCGAAGGGTGGTCCCGAGGCGTGCGTCATCACCGCGCACGACGCCAGAACCGGAAAAGAGCTCTGGCGGAGAGGCACCATCCCCAAACCGGGCGAACCGGGCGACGAGACGTGGGGGAACGTGCCTTATGAGAGTCGTTGGCATGTCGGCACCTGGATGGTGCCCAGTTACGATCCGGATCTCGACCTGATTTACGTGGGAACCTCGGTCACCTCGCCCGCACCGAAGTTCCTGCTCGCGGGCAACTCGCAGAAGCACCTCTATCACAACTCGACGCTCGCGCTGCGCGCGGCCACTGGCGAGATCGCGTGGTACTACCAGCACCTGATGGATCACTGGGACCTCGATCATCCCTTCGAGCGATTGCTCGTCGACACGGCTGTGGCACCGAGCCGTGGTGACGTGCCATGGATCAACCCGCGCCTCAAACCTGGAGAAAAGCGTCGTGTCGTGACCGGGATCCCGGGGAAGACCGGAGTGGTCTACACGCTCGATCGTCAGACCGGCGAATTCCTCTGGGCGATGCCGACCATCGAGCAGAATGTCATCGCCGACGTCGATGGTGGAACCGGTGTTGTGACGGTGAATCCCGAAGCGGTGTTCACGGCATCGGGGCAATCCCGTTTCATCTGTCCGAGTCTCAACGGCGGGAAGAACTGGCAGGCGGGAGCGTACAGCCCACTGACTAATGTCATGTACTACCCGTTGCAGAACACGTGCATGACGGCGACCGCGCAGATCGACAAGCCCACGCTCACTTCGCTGTACGGTTTCGGCAGCAAGAACCAGATCACGACGGGTACCGACAAGGTGGGCACGATTCACGCGATCTCGGCGGAGACCGGTAAGACGATCTGGAAGTACGAACAGCGCGCGGCCACGCAATCGCTCGTCGCAACCGGCGGACGCTTGTTGTTCGGCGGCGATGCGCAGGGCCGCTTCCGCGCGTTCGACCAGGACACGGGCAAGGTGTTGTGGGAGGTCAATCTGGGATCGCAAGTCACCGGCTATCCCATTTCGTACTCGGTTGACGGAAGGCAATACATCGCTGTGAGCACCGGTGGCTCGCTGGCGACAGGCGGCACGAACGCGCTGACCCCCGAACTTCGCTCTGGCACGGCCAATAACCTGTTCGTGTTTGCCCTGCCAAGAAACTAGACACGAGGAGGCCTTGTGAAACGGATGTACTGATTGGACTGGTTGTCTGCGCGTTCAGTCCCGCCGTCGCGCTTGCCCAGGGCCCCACGTTCAACAAGGACGTCCTACCAATCCTGCAGCAGAAATGTCAGGTCTGCCATCGCCCGGGTGAGATCGGTCCGATGCCGCTCTCGACCTATGAAGCGACGCGCCGGTGGGCGCGAGCCATCAAGGCGGCCGTTGTCAGCAAGAAGATGCCGCCGTGGTTTGCCGATCCAGCTTACGGACACTTCGCAAACGAAAAACGTCTGACCGATGCAGAAATCGCAACCTTGTCGACGTGGTCTGACGCAGGTGCACCTGAAGGGAACGCCGCGGACAAGCCGGCGCCGGTTCAGTTCAGAGATGGGTGGAACATCCGTCCCGATCTCGTGTTCGAGTTACCCAAGCCCCTGAAGATTCCCGCGAAGGGAACCGTCGAGTACACGTACGTGGCCGTGTCGGCGCCATTCAAGGAGGACACCTGGATCTCGGCAGGCGAGATCCGTCCGAGCGATCGATCGCACGTTCATCATGTGATCGCGATGGTCCGACCGAAGGGATCGAAGTGGATGCAAATGGCGCAGCTCGGCGCGGAGCCGTGGGCGCCGGGGCCAACGCCAGATGGACATGCTCAAGGACGTGGCCGGCGACATGTCTGCGCTGGCAAGCGAGTTCTTCGTCGGTACGTGCCAGGGATGGAGGCTCAGCGCTTCGACATCGATCGGTCGGCGAGGTTGATTCCGGCGGGAGCGGACATCGTCCTCGAAGTCCACTACACGACGAACGGCGTCGAGGGAGAGGACCGAATTGGACCTCACGCCGCCGAACGGTCCACTGGCGAATGACGATCGAGCCCACCCGGACAATCCGCTTGTGGTGCAACGCGATCGGCTTGGCGGGCTGGTGCACGAGTATGAGCGGGCCGCGTAAGCCAGTTCGAGTTTGTGCATCCCACAAGTGCTGTCGGACACCGGTGGTGCGCTGCGCATCGGTGCTCCGCAACGATTGTGTGACTTCGCAGCACGGCAATTCGTCACGCAAAGCAACGTATTCGCGTACAGTCCCCATCCGGATGGACGGCGGTTTCTGGTGAATGCTCTGACTGACCCAGGTGAGCAGACGGTCAACGTCATCACCAACTGGCAGAAGGCCGTCACTACAAGATGACCCTCACGATCGTTCTCGCGGCAGGCGTTGCCGACGCTGAGCCGCGACACTACCTCGACAGGTGAGCGCCGGCGTTCCAACGCCAGTTAGATCTTGAATCTCAACGCCTTCTGAGGCGTTGTCGGATAGTGGTAGAGGCCGCCGTTTCTGTAGCTGTGAGACGCGACTACATTGGGAAACGTATCGTAGAACTCGCGCTTACTCATTTCGAACATGCCCTCCGGCGTGACCACCGTGAACTTCTGCTCCATTCCCCGAGGTTCAATCACGTCAGCTCGAAAACACAGTCGTGAAAACGAATACTGAACGTTCGCGTGAGTCTGTTCGGCAGCGCTCACCTTAGGAGTGTTCAGCGCTGTGGGCTGAACGGTCGGAAACGCATATCGATATTGCCCGGCAGTGCGATCCGCATGACGCGGCGTCGCTTCAGCCAGCTGTAGGAACTCCGGCCAGATCGATTTGTACGCACCCGCTAGCCGTTCGGACATGTATGCCAGGACAGCGTCGTTGCCGCCGTGACGTTGCCACTCGTTCTTTGGAAGCAGAAAGTAGTTGCACGGATGGATGTTGCGAACGGCGCGGCGAACGGACTCGGCCCGACTCCAGTTCTCGAAGTCAACGTTCCGATCCGTGACGTCGTACAAATGGGTGACATGCCAGCCGGCCTGGTTCACGTTCCGATCGCGAGCAATGCGCGCTTCAAACATGTGGCAGGGCACTGCGGCGACAAAGTGGGTGAATGACTGGTAACTGCCAAAACGACCGGCGAACAGCTCTCCGTACACCCACCACGCCGGTGCATTGTCAGTGGGCCGAAGCTGAATGCCCAGACGGTTTCGTCGAATATCGCCGCGAGACTGCCCGCTCACCGCGCGCACGAGAGGACAGGATCCGGCGATCTCACGTATTCAGAGAGCGCGAAGTGGAACTCTTCGACGACTTGTGTGGGAAGAAGACAGAACTGTAGCCAACGTTCGTACAGTTCGTCGAGCGCGCGTTCGATATCCGCTTCTGCGAGCGGAGTGATTCTGACCGCGCGGCTCAAGGAGCGGGATGACGGCGCAGCAGCCGTTCCACGACTTCGGACGCAGGCCGAGCCGCCTCGCGCTGCGCTGCGTAGTCCTTCTCGCGCTCGCGAATCACCTCGATCTCCTCGCGGAAATCGTCGGGTTCGTCTGCGGCGTCGGGACGCTGCGGGATGGGCTGGGGCTTGCTCATAGTTCGATCCTACGCTTCGGATTGAGGGTCGGCAAGCGGCGTCCCGCCGAGTGCCCATGCGTGTTGCATCACGAAATCGCAGGGAATCCACGTGTCGTCCGGGAACGTGATGACTTTTCGCTGCCGAGCGCGGCCATGAATGCGGCGAGCGCCCGAAGCCCCGCCTCGCCGTGCTGGGCGGCGATCATCTCGACGGCTTGAGACACGACCTCAGTCATCGTGCCGCCGCTTCCGCTTCATCGCCTGCAACTCGCGCCGCAGCTGCTTGTAGCCGTAGCGCGCGTTCGCGGCGGTTTCGACCAGGCGGGCGTGCTGATCGGCAGGGGAGAGCGCGGGAGTCATTTCGGTTTCCCCCTTTTCTTCTGCTTTGCCCAACGTGCCTTCGATGCTTTGCGCGCGAGTCGCGACCGTTCCTCCGCAGACTGATTCTTCGCGCGGGCCTTGCCGCCCCGGCTTCCGATGTCTTTGAGGTAGTCGCTGATGTTCATGCGGGCGCACCCTGCCAGAAGCTAAGGCGCTTGGCAAGGGTCTAAATTCGCAACTTTCTTTCGCCGATCACCTCTTGCCAACCCGCTGTGCTTCGCCAATATTCCGCTCGTCCGCGATTCACCCACGCAGACGTTGCTATAGGAGGTCAAACGAAGACGGCGTAATGTCTCAAAACTCGGCCCACCGTGCATGCTCACCGTGAGCTACGCTGCGCGGTAATAGAAACTCAGAATTCCGCCGAGTCGCTGGCGGCGACGAACCAGACCGTCGGCAGGCTGTTGGTCCAACGGGTCGATCAGCTCGTTGCCGAGACCTTGATGATTGCGTTCAGCGTGATAGTGGGCGGCGAATTTGGCCAGCGTCCGGCACAGATGCCGTTCACCGAGCGGGATCACGCGGTCCAAGCATTCCTCCTTGATCGCGCGAACAAACCGCTCCGCGAAGGCATTGCACTTCGGCGCACGGAACGGGGTCTGCACGATGCGCACGCCAGCAGTCGTGAGGAATTGCTGCACGGCGACACTCCACTTCCGATCACGGTCGCAGATCAGGACGGAAGGCGTGCGGAGGATTCCTTCAACAGGGTCAGTCAGATGACGCATCGTTTGGATGACGAACTCTTCATCGGGATACGGCGTTGACCCGAGTACGTGGACGCGACGCGTGTGAAGTTCGATGACAAACATCGTGTAGTAGGTGACCAGTCCGCGGACGGTCCACACCTCGGTCGTGAAAAAGTCCGCCGCCAGCAGCGCACTCCAGTGTGCACGTAGAAACGTGCGCCACTGCATGGGGCGCTCGCGGCTTGGCGGAATGCCCTGCTCCTTCAGGATCCTGGCGACCGTCGCTCGCGCCACACAGTGACCAAGGTTCTTGAGCGCACCTTGAATGCGCGTGTAGCCCCAACTCGGATTCTCCACGGCCATCCTGACCACGAGCCGCCGGATTTCAACCTGCACCCCGGGGCGTCCGTGGCGCGGTGATCCGTACGTCCACTTGCGCGCGATCAACTCGCGGTGCCACCGGAGGATCGTGTCCGGCGTGACCAACGACGTGACCTCCGCGAGCACTCGACGCCCCAGGCGCGTACCGAGGACAGCGAGACGCCGACGTTCGTCGTCACCCAGCTGTAGGCGTCGACCGCGCAGCTGTCGCTTGAGCACCCGGTTCTCCTCGCGCAGGAATTCGATCACGTCCCGCTGTTGCTGTTCGAGCCATCCAAACAGCGCCGCGACAAATAGTTGCAACGGAATCACGGCGTCAGTCTACGTCACTGCCTTGTCGATCCAGTTTTGAGACATTGCGGGCTCGCGTATTTGTGAAGGATTCAGCGTCAACCTGCAAGGGATACTATCGGGCCGTGAGCCGCCCCATCGATCCCACCTTGGTTGACCGCGTGCTGTCCTCGTGCGCCTTGCCAGCCCTTTCCAGCAGCTGAAAGCCGCCGACGCGAAGCGTGATCTGATTGAGCACATGCAGCCACTGCCCCAGTGCTGGCGCCGTCCCTCAGTGAGATTCTTCCCGAACCAGACGCTTGAACTCCTCGTAAACGCCGGGCTCCGAATCGAGCCACGACAACCTTCAGCATCCGTGGGCACACCCGTGCAAAGCCTCTCAATGAAAATGCCTGCCCGTTGATTTGGATCAAACAGTTGCCTGCAGTTGAAACCGACAACGCCTTCGTAAAGCCGAGGTTCACATTTCATTTGAAGAAGAGTTTCTGTCGTGAGATGGCGGGCAGCCGGAGTTGCTAGTCGCAGTTTTCGCGCAAGCCCCAAGCACAAGACTTGTGTGCCCTGACAAGGAGTTTCATCGTTGAAGAAGCTATTTCCGCTGCTGGTTCTCGTCCTCACTGCTGCGTGCAGTGGAGGCGATTCCTCTTCAGTACCTACAGCCTCCTCTTCAGTACCTACGGCCCCGAGTGTCCCGACGTCTCCCCCCGCTGCGACGCGGATTATCGAGCTGACCGGTAACCTCGCGTTTGGCAACGTAAGCGTTAGTCAAACGAGAGACGCGACACTGACCATTCGGAACGTCGGCAACTCCACCTTGACGTTTACGGGTTTCTCGGCAAGTCCAGCGGAATGCACCTCCGTATTCGCCGTTAGTCAAACGAGCGGCACCGTGAACGTCGCCAGTTCCACAGCGATCACGATTTCCTTCACCCCGGCAGCTGTCCAGTCGTACACATGCACAGTCGCGGTTATCAGCGATGCAACGTCGGGCACTGGTAGCCTTGCGATGTCCGGAGCGGGCGTGTCTGGCAGCTCCGCTAGTTCGACGACCTTTTACGTCTGGGGCGGCCCAGGATATGGCGTGTATCTCGGGAATTTTAGCTGCACGTTCTGTAAGGAATTCGGCTCGGAGTCGATCAACAACGAATTCGGCACGTACGGTAGCCGCTTCTCGGCATCCAGTATCCGAAATGAGTTTGGCAACTACGGCAGCAGGTTCAGTAGCTTTAGCCCCTGCAATGAGTTCACATCGACGCCTCCGCGCGTGTACAACGCAAACAAGAGCGTGTCCTATGGCGCTCTGACTATCAACCAGTTTGCGCCAGACTACAATGCTTCGCTTCGTTCATGGCTGATTGGCGACGTGTGTAATCACTAGAGCGATTCGCGGGAAGGACGCGTTCAGAAGCGCTCCCGGCTCGACGCAGCCAATCCCGAAATGGCAGCCCTGAACAACGAACGTACTTATAAGCACGGGTCAAGAGAGGCAGGAAAAACGGGGATCGATTGATCCCCGTTCAGACCACTCTTGGGACAGCTGCCAGCGAGAAGGGGTCGATTGGGATATGACCGCACGGTCACATCACAATCGAGGCGGATTTGAGAAGGCTGGCAACGTATTCATGCCGCCACGCTGCCCCACTCCGAGTCCGGAGCCCTCGGGCATTCAGCTCGGAGGCGATGGTCCGCAACGAAGAGTGTTCCCTCCGTAGCCCTCGGATAATCGAAAGCACCTCCTGCTCCTCGCCACTCGCCAGCAGTGTCTTTCCATCCTCCGCGAGCGAGTAACCGAACGGAACGTTCCCTGCTCTAAACCCCTGTGCCCGTTTGTGTCGCAGAGCATCCCGAGTTCGCTCACCAATCGCCTCGCGTTCCCACTGGCTGACCGAGGCCATCACGTTAAGCACCAGACGACCTGCAGCGGAGCCCGTGTCCAGAGACTCCCCCACGCTCACCAGCGCCACCCCGCGCCTCTGAAACCGCTCCAGCAGCTCGCCCAGATCCCTCACGCTCCTCGTGAGCCGATCCAGCTTCGCGATGATGACGATCTGAATCTCTTTGCGATCCACCATCGTAAGCAGCCGCTCGATACCTGGCCGCTGAAGACTCTTCCCCGACTCCCCTCCATCAATGACGATGTCGATCAGTTCGGCGTCTTGAACCGTCGCCATCGCCCGGATCTTCTCAGCCTGAGCATCGAGGCTGACGCCACGGTCAGCTTGCCCATCGGTCGAGACACGGCAATACCCAATCGCTCTCCTCGCCTTCACCTCCGACCCTCTTCGGCTCTCGCCTCCAACCATTCATCGAGCCACTCTCGCCTGAAGCGCAAAACTCCGTTCGCGGTTTGCGTCAGCCTCGCGTGTCGCAGGCCTTCGGTGCGGCAGAATTCATAGAGAGTGCGAGTTGAGACGCCGAGATGTTCGGCGGCTTCCTTGGCCGAGAGCCAAGGGGAACGAGATGCGGTCATGTTGGTCTCCTGATGGAGGCCAACCGGCGCTGCGATAATGGCGGCAGGCCAGTCGGCAGTTCAGAGCTGCTTTCTGGTTTAGGCCTCTCGGGGTGTTGACGCACCTCGGGGGGCCGACTTCATCGAAGCAATTCGCGCACCGATATCGATCCTCAAATCGTCACAGCCTTCGCAATCGCGACGAATGTTTTGTGTGCTTCGGGGAGGACGAATGTCCTGGTGCTAAATGACAGGATGGCTAAAGACGCAACGTGATCAACGCAAGCTGCTCGTGGCGTGAAATGGGAACCAGATGGAGAAGCGCGCAGCAGGATCCCCACTGGTGGTCGTGTCCGGGTGGTGCGAGATCCCCGAAAGCGTGCCGGAAGGAGGGCCCCACCCTCCACACCCCGGATCGCGGCCCCCGGCGGCCCCGTCATCGATCTTCGGTCGGAAAATTCCAGGCCCCAAAGTGCTACGGCAGAGAGGGACAGGGGGACTTTTGGGACAACCCCCCTTGTCCCACACTTTCCCCTACTTTTTCCTAATCTAAAGACAACTTGGAACGGGTGAGGCTAACGCAGGAAGTCACCATGGATTACTAGGGGCCTGCGATTGTCAGCTAGCAGAAGACGTTAAACGGTCTACGACAATCCGGCAGAGCCGTCTGTTCGACCGCAGGCAATCCACCGAGCGGCAGTGCTCTTGGACACACCCCACGTTCTTGCCGCCGCACGCACGGACCCTCCCGGAATCTCGATTTTTGCCGGACGGCTCCTTGGCCGTCCCAGTCTCTTGCCCTGTGCCTTGGCTCGTCTCAGACCCGCCACCACCCGCTCCCGAATCCGTTCTCGCTCGAACTCCGCCAGTGCCGCCAGGATATGCAATTGCAACTTTCCGGCTGGAGTGGTGCAGTCGATGCCCTCGCCCAGACGAACGCCACGCCAACGTGATTCAGGTCTTCGAGCATCGTCACCAGGTGCCGCAGGTTGCGCCCGAGGCGATCCAGCCGCCAACACACCAGGACATCAAAGCGTCTGCGCTTGGCATCCTTCAGCAGTTCATCGAGAGCGGGTCGCTTGTCCTTTGCACCGCTGATGCCCGCATCGACGTATTCCACCGCTTGCCACCCACGAGCCTCACAATAGCGGCGAAGCTCCAATAGCTGGTTGTCGCACGTTTGGTCGCTGGTCGAGACGCGAGCGTAGACTGCCGCACGTTGCGTGTTGAGGGGCGCATTACGCCACCCCCTGATCGTCTGCTGCTGATTGCTCTCGGCCTGCCCTGAGAATCTGGTCGGCAACTTTCAGGATGCGCTGTGCCGACTTCTCGGGAATCGGATTGCCCTTGCCCCACCACGCTTGAATGTAGCCGCGTGAGTATTCAATGCCGGGAAGCTCCAACGCTGCACAACAGAGCAGGGCCATTGACTCCGCTTCGCATTCCCGCAGGTTCCGAGGCGTCAACTCGCCATCATGCTGTTCGCCTTCTGCCGTGTGGCCGAGCAGGACATGTGCTAGTTCGTGGAACCGTGTCTTGTGGGGTAGTGGGTTCACCGGATTCACCGCGATGGTGCGCCCCTGCGCGTAGCCCAACGTGTTGCCGTCGAGCGAGGCGAACTCGACTTCCTGCACCTTGAGAGCGGCCAGTGCCCGAGTAGCGTCCCACGATGGTGGTGCCGTGATGGGCAGCGGTTTGCCATGCGTCTGCGCGAGCACAAACCAGAAAGACCGATACACGAACCATGTTGCGCGGTGCGTCTCCTCGGTGCCGTCGTCGGCGGTCGTCGTGCGCTTCACCGTGACTGGCCGACACGGCGTGATGGCCTTCTCGCCGCGGCGCACGAATCGCCCGAGTTCCTTCCAGCGTTGAAACGTGGCAATGGGTCCAGGCTGAATGCCCCGCGCCATGCACTGCGAGAGGGCCAGCAGCACGTTCCCGAGGCTATAGCCGTAGAACTGGCGGTATGCACTCGACAACACGCCGGGCTCATTGACAGCGTGTTCAAGCAGTTGAGCGAATGTTGCGGGGGCAGGTGTTGCCATGTGGTCCTCCAATCAGGAGGGCCAACGGGCTGCTGCGATAATGGCAGGAGCCGTCAGCCAACTAGTCCTTGGTCGCCGGTTAGGGGCGTTCGCGTGCTACCAACACGCGGGCGTCCCGCTTCTGTCTACGTGCGCGTCTTCGCGCACATATAAACAAATAGCGGACCACAGCAAATCGTCGGTGTGTCTGCTGCATCGCGCCGCATGTGGTCACGATGGTGTCAGTCACGTTGACAATCGTCCGCTTCGATTGCGTCGTGTGACTTCGCTCAAGTGATGCGACGTCATCAGCTCGATGCCCACGGACGAGCCAACCCCGGGACCGCGCCGCGATCAGATGAGCGCATTTGTAGAAGTAACAGCCAAGGAGTGGCTGCATCCGCGCGACACCTCGCCACTTTTTCAAGCAAGGGGTCACGTCGGCGCGGGATCACCCAAGAGGCCCCATGCGTTGCTACCTAAGGTTGCGTTGAACTGACGCGCGTTCATTCGTTCATCCTGAGCAAGCGAGGCAGGCCATGGACGACCTGGATTATTGCCATCTGATGGCGCAACTGACGCGGTATGAAGGGTTCAGACTGCGCCATTACCAGGACACAGCAGGAAAGCTCACAGCGGCCAAACAGCCGCCCATACGTGCCGTTCGCGCAGATGCGGTGGCGACGACCTTGGAACGCGATCTACGCAGGATCGCGACGCAGTTGGAAGATCAGTGGCCTAGGTTTCGCAAACTGGATCCGGTGCGCCAACGTGTGCTGCTGCATATGTCGGCTCTTGAGCCTCTACTCTCGTGGCAACGTCACGCTTGCCACCGTTATCCTTCTCGCCTATGCACTCGGTTGCCAAGTCTGTGACTTCTTCCGTCGTGACCTGTTCGTCGTGCCGACCATTACGTTCTCGTTGCTGTTCGTACTTGTCCTCCTCGGTCACGACCGTCGACGCATCGTTCACGTGGCCGTCACCGAGCATCCCACTGCTGCCTGGACCGCCCAACAGCTTCGCAATGCGTTTCCTGAGAATGCGGCGCCCAGGTATCTATTGCACGATGGCGACGCGGTTTTTACGCACGTCTCAACCACGATCGCCGGAATGGACATCCAGCCGATTCGCACCGCTCCGCGATCACCGTGGCAGAACGCCTACATAGAGCGCCTCATTGGCTCAATCCGACGTGAATGTCTTGATTACGTCATCGTGGTGAACGCGGCGGACCTGCGCCGCGTGTTCACGGACTACGTCGCGTACTACCTGCGCTCGCGAACACATTTGGCGCTGGGCAAAGATGCGCCAATCTCGCGTCCGATTGCGTTGCCGTCCGTCGGGCGTGTGGTACTCGGCGGACGCGATCAGTAAGCTCGCCACTTGTAGCCGTTAGCACCGCTTACCGCGGGACAGCCTCAACTCCTGTTGTCGTCCAACCGCTTCACAGACCGTTCAACGCGGTCGACATATTCACTGACGCGCGCCTTGGTGACGTCCCACCAGTCGTCGGCGGATGCGGAACGTAGCCTGTCAACATCCTCGCCCAACTTTTTCACGCGAGCGCGCACGTCTTCGACTTCTGTCTCCTTTACGCCACGAGTCTTGACGCCGCTCAGGGCCCGGTCCATCGCATCGACTCGCGCGCGAAGCTCGCTCACGAAGCGGTCGCGCCGTGAAGTGAATGGCTCGGTGCTGACTTTCTCACCCGTAGTATCGTCTGTAGCCGGTGGCCGTTTCGGGGTGACCTTTCCGGCTAACCGCTGGACATCGGCCTCGATATCATCCGCTGTCCGCTTCATCGCCTGTTCATGGCGATCCCACCAGTTTTCTGGTGTGGTCGTTCTGAGATCCGCGACGGCATTCTTGATGTTCGCCACATCTTCTTTCAGCTCTTCTCGCAGCCCGGCGGTCGCCGTTCTTTCGCCGCTCACAACCTTCTGATTGGCTTTCGCATAGTCACCTTCGATCTCAACGACGCGCTTGTCGAGTTGTGAGATGTCATCATTACGTTTCTGCTGGAGTTCCGCAGCGCGGTCGGGCTTGGCGGTGGGCTCTGCGCGTGCCGTTGTATCCCGTGAATCCGTAGCGTCCCTATTACATGCGCCAGCGGCTAGCGCCAGGGCGACAGTGGTAATGGCCGCAGCCTTGCGGTAATGCATGACGATCCTCCTCGTCCGCGTGAGCGGCAATTTCCTCGACGACCTGCAGTTCGCACGTCCGCAGATCGATGTGTGCAAGGGCATCGCCAGCGAGTTCGTCTTTCTCGCTGACGTATCTGGATAATCCAACGGTTGGGATGGCCGCACACACTAGGCGCTGACGAGCGAAATTGCACAAACGTTTTCACCGCTTGAAGGGAATATTTCTACATTGCTGTATGCCGAAGCCACTGCGAGGGTCATGGGAGGTGGCCCGGCAACGCCGCGAGTCAGCGAGTGGGGGCGGGGCCCCCTGAGTGATAGCGCGCCGGGGTGACCCCTCAGTCGCAAAGAAAATCTGCTGCCCCACGGGCTATAGCCGATACGCGCATCATCCCTCAGCACGACGGAACTCAGTCGCGGCGGCAAATTGATCCCTTCCTGTCCGCATCATCTCTGCGAGGACCACGGCTCGCCCCTGGTCCTGCGTGGCCCACTCGGACATGAACATCTCGTCAGCCGCCGCGTTCCAACAACACACGTCAACGGCTCTCACCAATCGACGCTCCTGCGCAATGAGAAAACCCGTTCGTTGCGGTCAGCCGTGGCGCGGCCTGTTCGACCATCACACCGTCGCAAATTACGCGTGCGGCGGATCATCATCATCGCGGCGACGATGTTGCTCTCGACGATCCAAGTGCCGGATCCATTTATGAAGCGCGAGGGCGATGAGCACCGCACCCGCAATGAACATTGCCTCATCCGTCATGATCGGGCTTACCTGTCGCGGAATAGTGACGCCTTGCGTCACAAACGGAGATTTCACAATCGCGGAAAGGGCAGTCGAACCAGGCCCTCAGTTCGTCGCGGACACTGGGCGGCGGCCGCTGTGACACTGACGAGTAGAATTGTTGCGACGGTTAATGCAGCAACGATTAACGAATTCATGGTCTCTCCGGACGCACGAGCTTCTGAACAGCGCTCGACCGGTACATAGGACGTCCCGACCTCTGCTTCACCAACCATGGCAATCGCGTCAGATACTCACGTCAATGAACGATCCGGGATGCCGATTCGGACAGCGGAGCTGTCTCTACGAACATTCTGTAGTTTTGCGCGCGAGTTCTCGTCGTTGTGGCCGAGGGGCTGTTCATAGGCAGCCTCTGACCCCGGGACCGGTTCGGCCGTGTGCGTGAGCGACCGCACGGCCCGGTCGCCTGGTTGTTGCCTCCGAGACAAACGGGCCGCGGACTCAGTGGTCGTCGAGTCGGTCAGTCACTCGGTGGTCATGCGGCTGTGCCGAGTGACGGACACGTTTGGCAGACTGCTGATCGGTTGGCCTCAGCACGGGCCCGTCGTGCGGCGGCCGCGCCTGACGTCAGGTCCGCGGGGACCGCATCTCCCGTGCCGAAGTACATCTCGTCCGGCGTTCGTCCACGAAACGCCGAATGCGGCAGCACGCGGTTGTGTTCGGCGACGTAGAACTCCACGAGACGACGGACGGTCGTGACGCCGTCGAGCGAGTGGAGGAAGAGCCACTGATGTTTGAGAGATCGCCACCGCGCCTCGATCATGGAGTTCGAGAACTGCAGCTCGGTAAAGGCCAAGACTCGACGCAGAGCGCCCGAGGCGATTAATTCGTCGACCTGGGCGTTCACGTTCTCGACCCCGGCATCCGCTAAGACAACCCGGGCAGTGTCGGAGGGCGCTCCGGCCCGACTGGCCTCGAGCAGCACGGCCACGCTATTCCCGGGCGCGAACGTCTCGGCGACGCGCCACGCCAAGATGCGTCGCGAGAAGTTGTCGATCACGGCGTGCAGATAGGTGCGGGTCCCGTCGAGCAGACGAATGACGGTGGTGTCGATGTGCCACATCTCGTCGGGTCGAGGGGTTCGAAGCCCGATCGTGGGTTTGGCGGGGTGGACACGGAGCCGGGGCCGTCGCCAGCCGAATCGCCGCACCAGGCGGTACCAGGTCGAAGCGGACGCCCAGACGGTGCCGAGCCGCTGGGCCAGGACTGCGAGGGTCCCGGTGGGAACGTGCCGGTACGTGGGCGACGTCACCATCTCCTCGATCACCCGAATCTCCGCTGGCGTCAGTCGATGCGGCGACGCGCGGGGACAGGACGATTGATCGTCGAGTGCACACCCGGTGTGTCGGCGTCGCCACGAGTGGAACCGACTGGGCGACAGACGAAGGAGCCGCAGAAGTGCCCGCAACGGGATGCAGGTGCGGGCCTGATCGATGGCGCGCAGAATCCGCAGCTTGTCAGAACCATCTGGCAGTCGTTCGTCTGACAACGTGAAGCCGGAGATGCGCAGCAGGACCAGTGCGAGTCGGAGTAGCACCGCGAGTTTCTGGACGTGTCGTCGGAGTTTCAGGATCTCTTGTCGGAGTTCCAGCTCGCACTGCGCCGTCAGTTCCAAACTGACCACAACGGTCGGCGCAGCACGGAGCCATCCCCGCGCCGTTGACCGAGGCACGCCGAGATCAGTGGCGATCGTCACGTCCCCGGTGCGTTGGACGAGCTCGCGCAGCCGGTGATCGTAGCGTTGCTGAGTACGGGCCGTGGTCATGGGATTGATCATCGGCCCTCGGATCATCGCCGCTCAACACTACCGGGAAGAAGCGGGGCGTCCGCAGCTGCGAGACGATCCGGTCACGCGATGACGACAACTCGCGCGCAAAACTGCAGAATGTCGTTGGAGACAGCTGCGCGGTCCACACCTCGGTGTGAAGGAGTCCGCGGCGACGAGCGTGGGCTTGAATTATCTACTGTCTGAACAGCGTCCGCTCCTGCGCCTGGTCTCAAAACGCCAATCTGACCCCGAGTTGTGCCTGCCGCGGAAAGCCGCCGCCGCCGTACAAATTCGTCAACACCAGAAAGGTCGAGGGTGTTCGGCGGTCTGTTGAATCACCCGGAACACCCGTTGTCGTTGGGTTTATGAAGTTCGCGCGATTCGTGATGTTGAAGATATCGAGAAACACTTCGAGCGTTTTCTGTCCCTGAATCCGGCGGTGCCAGCCGGCCCGCACGTCAGCTTGGAAGTAATCGGGCCCCCTTGCGCCGTTGCGCTTGCCGTTGAACTCGACGTTCTGCATCGAGTTCAAGGCGGTGCCGCTGTAGATGCCGGCCGGAACCGGGTCGACGAGCTCGCCGTTTCGATCGGCGTCGATGCTGCTATCGAGAATCGTGAACGGCGCGCCGCTCATGTACCTGATAGTCGTAGAGAGGTTCACACCTGCCGTTTTCGGAATCTCCCCGCGCGCAGCAATCGAGAGGATGTGCCGGCGGTCTACGCCGCTGGGTCCCCGCCACTCGTCGAGGTTCAGGTCGGTCAGCACTTGGTACGTATTCCTATCGGCCTGATTGTCCGCTGTGCCTCGCGAGTACGACAGCGAGTACGAAACCCTGCCTGACCAGTTGTTGCCGTAGCGCTTCTCGAGGGAAAGGTTCAGCGCGTCGTACGTCGATTCACCGTTGTTCTCCATCACCCAGACTTGCTGAGGGTACGACTCGCCCAGGACGCTAAAGGCATCAAGGCGTATGAGCTTGCCTGTCCGGCTCGTGTCTTCACGGAGCGCCGGGTTGAGGTTGCGTGCGAGGAACATGTCCTTGTTCATCATCCGGACATAGTCGGCATGGACCGCGAGCGACGCCGCGAGCTCCCGAATGTACCCGACCGTGAACTGATGCGCGTACGGCTGTTTCCGATTTGGCGAGTCGAAGATCACAACGCCGCCGTTCTTCACAGACGCGCCAGGGGGATAGAGCTGATCGAGGAGCGTGCGGTTGACGATCGGCCCGTCGACGAGGAATGGGTCGGTCGGAAACTGGCCGCGGCTGGGTCCCGGGTCGGCGCTGTTGGTCGGGAAGTTGACGACCGACGAATTGATGAACTTGCCGAACTCCAGCGTGTCGTCAACGGCTCCAAGGATCGTTCGGTTGTAGAACATCCCGTACCCGCCGCGGACGACCGACTTGGCGGCCTCATCGAGCGCGTGTGTGAATCCGATGCGGGGGGAAAAATTGTTCTTGTCCACTGGGTAGTTCTGGGCCGCAGCAAACATCGGGTTGCCACTCTCGTCGATCGGAATGATCTCGAGGTCGTAGCGAATCCCGAGGCTCAGTGTCGTGTTCGCGCGCATAGCCCACTTGTCCTGGGCGAACAATTCGTACGTGTGATTCTTGATGAACTCGTTGAACGTCCCCGTTCGTATGGTCAACCGTTCAGGGTAGGTTCTCGGATTGGACGAATCGAACGGCAGGTCCGTATTGAAGGTGAACCTGCCGTTCTCATCGATTTGAGAAACGCGTTTGAGCTCGGTGTAGTTGTAGCGGAACCCGAACTTCATGTCGTGGTCTCCACGTTTGCCCGGGAGAAACCACGAATAGTCGTCCTCAATCTGGTAATTGGAATCCCACGGGCCTTGCGCCTCATTGCTCGCCTGCGCCCGGAAGCTCAGATTATTGAGCTGCGGCGGACAGAGCGCTTGATTCCCGATCGCCTCATTTCCGAAGTCGTAGCCCTCCTGTCCGCCTTTAGGACCTTGCGCTCGGAAGCACGCGTTGCCGTGCCACCAGTGTTCCCACGTCCTGGCCACCCGCACGGTGTTGACGCGCGAGTTGCTCAGCACGCTCGTCAGCGTGCCGACGGCCGTCTGATCGAGGTCCGTTTCGTCCTGCGCTGATTCGAGTGTGTAACGATCTGGCGGGATGGTGTTCCACTGTGGCGCCCATTCGCGCAGCCAGCGGACTGCCCACGTATGGTTCGAGTTGATCTGGTGATCGAACCGGATGATGGTGTTCCAGTCGGTGCGATCTTCAGCGATGGAGTAACCCACTGACGGCTGCGTCGGAAACACTTTCGACCGGTTCGGATTGTCCACCTGGCGCTCGAGGCTGAAGAAGAAGTGCGCCTTGTTCCGAACGATCGGCCCACCGATCACACCGCCCCACTCTCGCTTCGTCGTGCTGGGTTTTGGCAACGGGTTCGCGGTTCCTTCTGATTGTTTGACGAAGAAGTCCTCGGCGGTGAGCTGGTTGCTCGCCGCGTACCCGAACACCACCCCTCTGAACTGGTTGGTCCCCGCTTTGGTGACGGCGTTGACGATGGCGCCGCTGGCGCGGCCAAACTCCGCGTCGTACATGCTTGTGATGACCTGAAACTCCTGGATCGCCTCAAGCGGCGTACGCACCTGAGCGCCGGCGCTGGTCCCGAGGGCATCGTCTGCGTTGTAGCCGCCGTCGACCGCGACGTTGTTGTTCTGGGTAGTTTGGCCGGACGCGATAATCGTGTCGTTGCCCATCTGGTTCGACGGCGCGAACTGAATGCCCGGCAGGAGCGCAACAGCTGAGAAGTAATTGCGGTTCATTGCGGGCAGTTCGCTCAGTTCGTCCGTTTGGATATTGCCGCCTACTCTGGCGGTTGTCGTGTCTACAAGCGGCGATTCGCCCTTGACTGTCACGGTTTCCTGCAGGGAGCCGAGCGTCAGCGTCGCGTTAATCGTGAGCGTCTTCCCGACTTGGAGGATCAGGCCGCTCCGCTCGAAGGTTTGGAAATTCGGCAAGCGCGCGACGAACCGGTATCGTCCGGGCACGAGCTGTGACGCGAAGTAGCCGCCTTCGGGGCCACTGACGAGTTCGCGGAACACGCCCGTCTCTTCGTTGGTCAGGACGATGGTGACGTCGGGCAGGGCCCCGCCGTCTTGGTCGGTGATGCGCCCGCCGATTTCAGATGTGCCCTGTTGCGCGAATGCCGCCGTTGTTGCGAGCAGAAACGCTGCGAGTGTCCAACTGTCACGGAACCTTCGCATGGTGCCCTCCTCTCGTCGCGTAGTGATGAAAGCGTCGAATGTAGGGCAGGCGTCGGGTACGGTATGAGTAGCGTTATCTAACATCCGCCTGCGAGCGGGATCAAGAGCTTTCAGAAACCGTCAGGCGTGAAGGAGGAACGGCACTTTCGGTTGTACCCCGCAAGAATTAATGCAAGGCCTGACAACTGCCAAACACTCGCTAGAGGAGAAACCCATACGGGCAGCTCAACAGTTGAGGGTCTTGGCGCCGAGACCGGCGACGGCGATTGCATTGCGCTCGACCGACCGCCCATCACTTAAACAGGAAGTGACGACGCCACTGCAGGAGGTCAGTGGTCTTCGCTGACACGTGCACGCCCGTCCCCGGTCGTTAGAGGTAACGTTCTTTCAATCGATATCGAACGTTATACGGTGCAGAGCGGCTTGTTTGCGAATAGGCCACGCGCCGATTCGTGAGTTGGCGCGCGCGTCGTACGAATGGTCCCCGGAACCTTCCGGGTGCGTCGTTCATGCGACACGTTGTTTGACAAATACAGATGCGTGATGCACGAGGGACGCGCAGAACCGGTTGTGAGTGGTCGCAGGCGTGCGACGGGATCAAAGGAAGGTCCGCCAGGTTCCGACGGCGATCATGCTGATCCGTTACGTGAGGCTACGAACCGACTCGGCCGCGCGGCGCTGAAGGCGTGACCGCCTGGCTCGACAACGCGTTCGTGCTTGCGAATTGCGTCCGATCAGTTCCTGTCCCGCACTCACGCGGCCCTTCACAGTTCCAACGGCCGATGGATGATCTCCGATCAGGGGTCGAGCAACGGAACATTCATCGACGGGAAAAAGATCGCCACCGACCCGAACAGCCATTGCAGCACGGGCAGCGCGCTCGAATGGCTAGCTCAGAATTCAGTGGCGTGTTCGCCAACGACGCTCCCGCTTCCGCCGCAGCGAGCGCCGGCGGTGAGCAGAAATTCCGACCACTCCGCAGATCCAGGTCTCCCTTTCATCGGAGAGGAGGCTTCGCGATGAAACCAAAACTGGTTGAGTTGAATCCAACTCGGAGGGGCGAGCTCTTCATCGTTTCGGACGGAATGGAGGTTACAAGGCAGTTCGCAAGCGACCAAGTTAATCGTTGATGTCCTGGAAAAGCATGCTTGCGAGGCCCCGTCGATCTGCCATTCAGTGGGTGCTCGAAGACGCAGTGCGGAGCCATGAAGAGGTGCATCGTGAAGACGCACAGCAAGAATCCCGAGACGGAAAACATGGGAGCCATCGTGGTAGCGCATGCGTCCGATCGGAAGGTGAAGATCGGCCACGTCGGCGACAGTCGGGCGTACCTGTATCGGAAAGAAAGTTCACGCTCCTCACCGGCGATCACATACGGGTTCAGCGGTTGGTGGACGCCGGCATGATCACGCCGAAGAAGGCGCGGGACCACCCTTAAGCGCACTTATTGAGCCAACACCGGCGAACGAAGATCGCCCCGGGGTCACCCATCGAAATCACAGCAATTTGTCCCCAGTCGTAGGTCACCCAGTGTGAGGCGAAGCAAGCGAGGTCGTTGACACAGATGGCACGGAGGACATCGAGGGCGGAGGAAATGCGACCTGGCGATGGCGTCGGCGATTACACCATCGTCGAGAAGATCGCCGAAGGTGGCCAGTCTCTGGTCTATCTCGCAACGGACGGCGAAGGAAAACAGGTCATCATCAAGCAACTGAAAGATCTGCATCGAGACGACCCGCAGTTGGTCGAGCGCTTCCTCCGGGACGGCGAGATTCACCGCACGCTTCGACACCCACACGTCGCTCGCGTCTTCGACTGCCTCGAGCGTGACGGCAGGTATTTCATGGTCCAGGAATACCTGTCCGGCGGGAGCCTTGCGAGCGTGATCGATGGGGGTGAGCCGTACTTGGAAAGGGAGGTAATCGGCTGGTGCCGCGATGCTTTACGCGCGCTGAACTACGTCCACGAGAACGGGGTCGTGCACCGGGATGTGAAAGCCAGCAATCTCATGCTGGATCATCGGCGCCGGGTCAAGCTCATCGACTTCGGCATCGCGCGGGTGTTTGGCGAGGACCGCATTACGCGAGTCGGCGATGGCGCGCTGGGAACGCCTTGGTACATGAGCCCGGAGCAGATTCTCGAGCCAGACAAAATCGACCACCAGACCGACGTCTACTCGATGGGAATCGTGCTCTATGAACTTCTGACCGGCCGCGTGCCGTTCAATGGGAACACGCCGCCTCAGGTCCACCTGAACATCATCACGCGAAACCCTCCTCCCCGAATTAAGAGGTTCAGCGACTGCGTCACGCCAATCAACCCTGATGCGACAGGTATAGACCCCGAGCTCGAGAAGATCATTCTGCGGGCGATCGAGAAAGACAAGCGCCGTCGCTTTGGGGGGTGTGCCGAGTTCGAGATTCGTCTCCGCCATTACACAGATGGGCAGCGGCACTGGTGGCAACGACTGAAGGACTCACTCTGGCAGTTCTTAGGCGCGCTGTGGGCCCTCGTGAGCCGGAAGGCCGTGATCGGATCGCTTTTCCTGATCCTGCTGCTTGTCATCGCCGCCCTCATTCCACCGCCGATACCCGTTTACGGACTCCATCTCGTCAAGAGCGTGGACCCGGCGACCGTGAGCACGCCCGGGACAGTGGTGACCTACCGCTACGCGGTGACGAACACCGGCAACGTCGAGATGCGTAACGTCAACGTCTTCGATGAAGGGGTAACCCTGATCCCGCGGAGCGGCGATGACGGCGACGGAGCACTGGACCCCGGCGAGACCTGGGTGTACGAGGCCAAAGTGCTGATCGACCAGTCACATTTTGATGCGGGAGGCGTCCTCGTCAGCACTGCGGTTGCCAGCTCCGGCGGCGTCAAGGCGAATCACAAAGCGGGTGTTACGTTGATTGTGCGCCGCGAAATGAAGATGTCGACCCTTGTCAACGGTGCGAAGTCGGCAACGCTGACTCCACCGGGTCCGGTGACATATACGTACAACGTGAGCAATGTTGGCAATGCCCGGCTCACCGGCGTGAGGATGACCGACAAGCCGCCGATGAAGCCACGGTTCCTGGGCGGCGACACGAACCAGAATAAGGTCCTCGACCCGGGTGAGTCCTGGCAGTACGACGCGACTGTGCAGATCACGGAAGCGCTGTTGAAGGGTGCTGACACGTTTGTCAGCCGCGCGGTGGCCGTGTCGGACCAAGTGACGTCGCAGCCTGATATGGCGACAGTCACGATATCTCGCCCGCCCTCGTCGCCGTGAACGGTGACTGCCGGCGTCCAGGTCAGGCGTCTCAAGAAACGAAGCACGGCGATCCGGAATACTCATTCAGCGCGCGGTCGGCCGGCGTACAGGGGCTGGTAGGGTCGAGAACTGGCGCGGTAATCCGGTGGTAGCCCGAGCTCCGTCTACGGACATTTAGCACTTTCCTGCGCGGGTTGTCGTCACGTCGACGGACGCCCCGCATCCGCTTGAGGAGTTGAGCGGTTTCAGCGAACGGCCGATGATCATCCGCATGACGACCGCGTGTGGCTATCGAGAAGTCGATGCGGCCTCACATCGACGCCCATCCAGAGACCTGTGATCCATCGTGGCGCCGCAGACGATGCGTTCGGGGATGCGCACGTCTGAAGCCCTCACCGCAACACAAGAGTGTTCACACACAAGTGGTTGACGCCCGGCTGTAGTTGGGACCGACGTCGTGCGACAGCTATGCGGCGATGCGGTCGTAACGGTGGTGAAGACCGCCGACTTCTGGTGTGGCGACAATGCGTCCGGCCGACACCGGTGAGACCGGACGCGGGACTGGTGTGTCCTTGCCCAGGGCGAGATGTGTGCGCGAGCGCAGGTAGTACGCGAGGTAGTCCGTCAGCACGCGGTGAAGGCTTGCTGTGTTCACCACGATCACGTGATCGAGGCACTCGCGTCGGATCGAGCCAATGACGCGCTCCACGTAGGCGTTCTGCCACGGCGATCGTGGCGCCGTTCGAACTTCCTGGATGTTCATCCCTTCGAGGGTCGTCGCGACGTGCGCGAAGACCGAATCGCGATCGTGCAGGAGATACCGGGGCGCCTCGTTCTCCGGAAAGGCGTTTCGCAGTTGCTGTGCCGTCCAGGCCGCTGTCGGATGCTCGGTCACCGCTACGTGGACGATCTGTCGGCGGTCGTGCGCCAGGATGACGAGGACGAACAGCAGCCGGAAGGTGACTGACGGTACCACGAAGAGGTCGGCGGCCATGACCTGACTCGCATGGTTGGTGAGAAACGTCCGCCACGATTGTGACGGTGGACGCGGATGCCGTCGCATGTATTTGGCGACGGTGGACTCACTGACCGAGATCCCCAGCTTCAATAGCTCTCCGTGAATGCGCGGCGCGCCCCACAGTGGATTTGCAGTGGACATCTCGCGAATTAACGCACGGACATCAGGTGAGACCGCTGGCCGGCCGAAGTGATGTCGGCTTTTCCAGGTCCAGAACAAGCGAAAGCTTTGCCGGTGCCACGCAATCACGGTGTCCGGCTTGACGATGTGAATGGCCTCGCGCCAGCCGCGCCATGAGCGTGAGAGCCACGCCCACAGCATCCGATCGACGGGCGTCAAGCGGAGACAAGGGCGGCGCGATCGATTCACGACGGCCAGCTGGTGTCGGAGCGCGATGATTTCCAGGTGCAGCGAAACCCGTGAGCGGATCGTGAACCGAAGCGAGTGGAGCAGCGAGAAGACGACGGACGCC
>Ga0111539_10002183_pt1 | contig 26127 bp, 22 predicted proteins | sample RhiMethybrSRZTD1_FD_79667 | JGI IMG/M metagenome (GOLD analysis project Ga0111539, IMG submission 79667) | Populus rhizosphere microbial communities from Tennessee, USA - Rhizosphere MetaG P. TD hybrid SRZTD1 (version 2) (version 2) | ecosystem: Host-associated > Plants > Roots > Rhizosphere >...
ATCGTCTGTAAGTTCCTGCGCGGCGTCTTTTCAGACTTCTATGCCGAGGCGGCGGACATGCTCCACGCGGTGACCGGCTGGAACGCGACCGCTGCTGAACTGCTCGACACGGCGCGCCGCATCGTCGCCGCCAAGCGTGAGTTCAATCTGCTCGCCGGCTGGACGCCAGCAGAGGACACGCTGCCCGAACGTTTCCTGAGCACCCCCCTCCCGGACGATCCAGCCGCATCGTTGAGTCGAACCCGCCTGAACGAGCTCGTCGCCGAGTATCACCGTCAGCGCGGCGTCTGAGCCCGACAAAACGCCGTCGCCGGCGTCTAAATGTCCGGAGGGCTTGCCCATGGCCACGATCAGAAGCTCCGAAATCACCGACCATCGGGTGTATCTGAACCGGCGGACATTCATCCAGGGCCTGATCGCCGCCGGCGGCGCGACGCTCGCGGCTGATGCCGCCTGGGCGCAGCGGCCGGCAGCGCACGGGCGCAGACTCACGACCATTTCGAGCCCGCTCAGCACAACCGAGAAGCCCAACACGTGGGAACACGTCACCACCTACAACAACTTCTACGAGTTCGGCACCGACAAGAGCGATCCGGCGACACACAGTCCGAAGTTCAAGCCCGTCCAGCCGTGGACGGTGGCGATTGAGGGGGAATGCGCAAAGCCGGGCACGATCACCCTCGAGGACCTCCTCAAGGGCGAAACGCTGGAGGACCGCGTTTACCGGCATCGCTGCGTCGAAGCATGGTCGATGGTGATTCCATGGGTCGGCTTCCCGCTCGCCAATCTGATCAAGAAGGTCCAACCGACGTCGAAGGCGAAGTTCGTCGAGTTCACCACGCTGCTCGATCCGTCACAGATGCCGGGCCAACGAGAAGGCGTGCTGGAGTGGCCGTATGTCGAAGGGTTGCGGATGGACGAGGCGCTGCACCCGCTGACGATCCTGGCGGTCGGCGTCTACGGCGAGGTGCTGCCGAATCAGAACGGCGCCCCGCTGCGGCTGGTCGTTCCGTGGAAGTACGGGTTCAAGGGAGCGAAGTCGATCGTCCGCATCCGGTTCGTCGAGCGTCAGCCGCGCACGTCCTGGATGATCAACTGGCCGGCGGCCTACGGGTTCTATTCGAACGTGAATCCGTCGGTGAATCACCCGCGGCACAGCCAGTCGACAGAGGCGCGGCTGCCATCACTGTTCCGCACCATGCGGACGCAGATGTTCAACGGCTACGGCGAGCAGGTGGCCAGTTTGTACAAAGATCTGGACCTGCGGAAGAATTATTGAAATCTCAGCGACCGACTCCCAAGCCAACTCACGTTGGAAGTTGGAAGTTGGCGATTGGGAGTTTCGGCATCAGGCCAAGCCAGCATCCGCCAGCGCGGCGAGGTAATCCTCCCGCGTATTCAGGTTGCGCAGCGTCTGCAGCTTCGGATCGACAACCGTCATTTCGTCAGGTTTCACGCGCCGGGTCGGCACGGCCTGGAACAGAAACGCCGGGCGCAGGCGGTTCTGATCGAGCAGCAATTCGATCTGCGCCAGCACATTGCGTCGGTACACCGCCGACAGCGGGTGCGTGAAGCCGTCGATTTCCATGACCGCAATGTCGTCGCTGCCGAGCAGGGCAATCATTCGCGCGGCAAACGCGGGCTCGAGCAGCGGCACATCGCAGCTGGTCACATACGCAGCGTCAACGCTCTGCGGCAGCGCCTTCAAGCCGGCCCTCAGCCCTTCGAGGGGTCCACGCGCATCGCGCTCGTCGCGCGTCACGACGACGTCTGCAGGTAATGCGGGCAGTTCCTGATCTCGCGCGGCGACCACGACAACCGGCGCCACGACGGTGGAGAGCAGCCGCACGACACGCTGCAGCATCGTTTCCGGACCGAACGGCAGCGTCGCTTTGGCGACGCCCATCCGCGTGGACTTGCCGCCGCAGAGGACGATGCCTCCTGAGGCAGGGCTCATAGCCGCATGCCGAGGCGCGCCAGGGTCGCCCGCGTCTCGGGATCCCGCAGCAGGTTCGAAAACTCGGAGATGGCCGGCCGGTCCACTCGCGGACGTGGAACGATGAAATCGTATTCCTCCGCCTGCACCGGGATGAATCCGAGCGTCGAATTGCGAGCGACGATGTCCAGCGTTACACCCCAGTCGGCGCGCCCCTGCGCGACGGCCGCCGCAACGGCATTATGATTCCGCGGCTGTACGGCGTATCCCGATGGCCGGCTGTTGCCCACGAGCCGATCGATAAGCGCCCGTGTGCCGCTGCCCTTGTTGCGGTTGACCATCACGCAGGCGGGATCCTGCAGCGCGTTCGCAATCGCCTCGTCCGCGGTTCGTCCCTGGAAGCGCGAATCACCGGGACGGAACACGATTCCCTGGAGCCTTCCATAACCGCGGATCAGTTCGAGCGCGTCGGTGAGGAAGGGACGGTTGTACTCCCCGGTTGCCGCGTCGAGCAGATGCACGCCGGCAATGTCGCATTCACCGCGCCGGGCTGCCTCGAGCCCGCCGAGGCTGCCAACGGCAAGAAACTTCGAGCGCACGCCACGCCGCTGCAACTCGCCAAGCAGGTAGTCCAGCCCGATGCAGTGGCTGCCGATGACGACGAGATCGGCGAGCTGAAGGTCGCGGCCAAGGAGCTGCACGTCCAGCATCGTGCCGGCTTCGACGATTTCTTCGTGGCGCCCGATCGTGGCAAAGCCGTCAGCGCGACTGAAGGTCGTCACGCTGCCCGAACCCTGTCCCATCGGATATGCCGCCAGCGACGTCTCGCCGTTAGCGGCAGCGGGAACTTCGACGAGACCGACCAGCAGATATTCTGTCCGCCCGATCTCGCTGTTGACCTTCACCGCAAGGCGCGCGGGCACAACGGTCTTCTGCTGCGCGGCGCGGCCGGCGAGCATCCGCACGACCGGGGCGACGAACTCGTGAAAGGTGAAAATCGCCGACGTCGGGAATCCCGGCAGCACGACGACAGCACGGCCGCCGGTCGCTGCCAGACAGATCGGCTTCCCCGGTTTGAGCGCAACACCGTGGGCCACAATCCCGGGGTCGCTCAGCTCGGCGACGACGCGGTACGACACATCACCGGCTCCTTTGCTGGTGCCGCCGGACAAGAGCACCATATCGGCGATTTCGAGCGCCTCACGCAGCTGCGTGCGCAGAGCCGGAACATCGTCATGGACGATCCCGAGCCGGACCGGCTCACCACCGGCCTCGCGTACCGCGTCCGCCAGCACCTGGCCATTGGAGTCATAGACCTCGCCGGGGTGCATCGGCTGGCCCGGCTCGATGATTTCGTCTCCGGTGGAGATGATGGCGACGGTCGGCTTGCGCCACACGAAGACCTCGGCGACGCCGATCGCGGCGAGCACGCCGGTGTCGCGGCTCGTCAACAGCTGCCCCTCGCGCAGCACGGTTTCGCCGGCGGTGATGTCGGTTCCGGCAAACGTCACGCCGGCGCCGGCCGTGACGGCGCGCGCGACCCGCACCGTGCCCGCTCGAACGTCCGCGTGCTCGACCATGACGACGGCATCGGCGCCCCGCGGCATCATGCCGCCGGTGGCGATCACGATCGCCTCTCCTGCACGCACGGCCGTCGACGGGACGACGCCGGTGTGAATCTGCTCGTCGACCAGGCGAATCAGACGCGGAACTTCCTCGGACGCACCGAACGTGTTCTCGGCGACGACCGCAAAGCCATCGACGTTGGCGCGATCGAACGAGGGCACGTCGACCGGGGCCAGTACATCCGACGCGAGCACTCGGTCCAGCGCCGCGTCGAGGGGCACGCGCTCGAGCCCCCGCGGCGTCAAGTCGAGCGCGGCGTGGAAACGCAGTTCCGCCTCGTCCCGGTCGAGGACCTGGAGGAACTGCTCCTGCTCACGCATACAGCCAGACCTCGACTTCGGCGCCTTCAGGGAAGCCCTCGTTGTCGTCGGCCACAATCACGAAGCCGTCTGCACGTGTCGTCGAGGAGAGGATCGATGCGCCGCCGACCGCAATCGGCTCGACCCGCCCGGCGATGACTTTCACCCGCGCGTAGTCGAGCCGTCCGATCGGCGAGCTGATCTTGCGCGCCAGCGTCGCGCGAATCGAGCGATAGGGCCACGACGTGCTTCCTCCGCCAAGCGCGCGAATGGCGCGACCGGCGAAAAAGTCGTAGGCACACAGCGTCGAAACCGGGTTGCCTGGAAGCAGGAAGACTAACCGGTCGCCGAGGCGTCCCAGGCCTGTCGGACTGCTCGGCCGCATGGCGATGCCGTGCACGGCCAGCTCGCCGCGCTCGGCGACGAGCGTGGGTGCCAGATCTTCCAGGCCGACGCTCGACCCGCCCGAGACGATGACCGCGTCGGCGTCGGCATGCAGTGCGTCGAGAAGAGCCTGACGCTCATCGCGGACGAGCCCGGGAAAATCAACGATGCCGCCATCGCGTTCGATCAGCGCGGCGAGCATCGGTCCGTTGGCGTCCGCGATGTGCACCCCATCCGGGCGGGATCCGGATGGCAGCAGCTCATTGCCCGTGACGACGAGCCGGACGCGCGGCTGCCTGACCGCGGTGATCTGCGCCTGACCGACCGAACTGAGAAGTCCCACGTCCTGCGGCCGCAAGCGCCGGCCTGGTTCCAGCAAGACGGTTCCGCAGGTGATATCCTCACCCCGAGTGCCGACGTTTTTTCCCGGCGATACCGCAGCAAGCACGTTGATGCGACGGGCTCCTCTCTCACCGTCCACGAATTCAGCGGGGACGACTGCGTCGGCACCGCGCGGCATCGGCGCTCCGGTCATGATGCGGACGGCTTCGCCGACGGCAATTGTCCCGTCGAATGATCGACCCGGCAGCGCATCACCGACGACGGTCAGGGGCAGCGGGCTGTAGGGGCCGGCGCCGTCCGTGCTCGAGGCCACCACCGCAAATCCATCCATCGTTGCGCGGTCGAACCCCGGAACATCGACGCCGCTGGTGACTGCGGCCGCGAGGACACGACCGGCGGCAAGGTGCAGTGGAACGACCTCCGCGTCGAGAACGTGGAGCTGCGCGTCGAGCCAGTCGAGCGCTTCGGCGACGGTATGGCGCTTGGCAAACCCGCGCATGCGCACGTCGTCCGTCGCGGTGGGCCGGTCCATGAATCTTCCGATTATGTTACGGGCCTTACGAACCGGCGGTGTAGCCCTGTCGAGCGAAGATCGCCAGGCGACGACCCTTGACGCGGACCTGCAATCGATGCCAGCCGTTCGGCGATACAGCGCGCGGCGTGAAGCTCAGGACGTAGCGCTGACGGAACGCGCTGTGCCGCCGACAGGCTTCACGGTGTCGAGGGCCGCGCCGACAGCGCCCAGATCGTCCGTGAGAGGCGCTGGAACATGAATGGTGTCGCTGAATGCGAATCGCTGCTGGCGGCAACGGCGCGCAATTCCACCAGCGCCGTTCACGCCGCAACAGGGTGGCCTTCATCCGAAAACGGGCCATGAACCGGCGAAGTATACGGCCGCCTCGATCGCGCGGTGCAAACGGCTACTCGTCAGGTTCCGCCACCGCAACGGCGCCAGAGCGGTTCTTTGGCCCTCGTCGGACGGGCACGGGTTTCCCGGCGAACGGATCGCGGGGTGAACCCGGACGCGGGTGACCACCGGACCAACCGGGCCGCCCATCGAAACCGAGCCATTGCAGCAATCGTCGCAAAAGCCAGCCCACAGATTTCTCCTACGCCCGCCGGGACGGAAGACTCAGGACTTGGATAGGACGGACCAAGACCAGGCACCAAGCAGCAAGGACGTTCTCTAGACAGTCTGATACTGCCGCTGTTTGAGCGGACGCACAAGCAGCGTCAACACGAAGCCGACCGCCAGCAGTGCCGCCAGTACCTGCAGAGGCGTGTCGTAGATGTTGACGCGATTTGCACCCGGTGGCAGCGCGGCCTTGGCCCGGTTCGAGAGCTCCGTGATGATGACCGGCCCGGCGATGGCGGCAGCGCTCCACGCGGTGAGCAGCGCGCCGTGGATGGCGCCGACGTTGTCGGGCCCGAAGATGTCAGCGAGGAATGCAGGTATGGTCGCGAACCCGCCGCCATACATGGTGAAGATGATGAACAGGCTGATCTGGAACAGCACCCACTGTCCTCGCGCCGCAAACCCTGGAATCATCAGGAACAGCAGGACCTGCACGACGAAAAAGATCGTGTAGGTGTTGCGCCGGCCGATGAAGTCGGATGCCGACGCCCACATGAACCGACCGCCGGCGTTGAACAAGCTGATCAGCGACACGACCGCGGCCGCCTGCGCCGGCGTGCGGCCGAACATGTCCTGCATCATCGGCGAGGCCTGCGCGAGAATGCCAATCCCTGCCGTCACGTTGATGAAGAGAATTCCCCACAGCAGATAGAACTGCAGCGTTGAGATGGCCTGGTTTCGGCTCACGCTGCGATCCGCGATCATGGCGTGCGTTTTTGTCGGACCACTCCACCCGGCCGGTTTCCATCCCGGCGGCGGCGACTGCATCAGGCGCGATCCGACCAGCATCACGATCAGATAGATGACGCCCAGCACCATCACCGTGCGGGCGACGCCGAGCAGATCCATCAGGTAGACGTTCAGATACCCGGCGACGAAGGCGCCGCCGCCGAAGCCCATGATGGCCATGCCGGTGGCCATCCCGCGCCGATCGGGAAACCACTTCACCAGCGTGCTCACAGGCGAGATGTAGCCGAGGCCGCAGCCGATACCGCCAATCAGGCCCATGCCGAGAAAGACGAGGAAAGAGTTGCGGACGGCGAGCCCGACGCCGCCGACGAGCAATCCGGTGCCAAAGAACAGCGCCGCCGCGGTCGCTGCCACGCGCGGTCCACGCCGCTCGACCCATGGGCCGCCGAACGCGGCGCTCAGGCCGAGCAACGCCAGCGCTGTCGTGAACGTTGTGTACGGTGGGCTGAACCACCACGCGCTGCCAGGAAACACCGCCTGGATCGGACGGTTAAATGTGCTCCACGCGTAGACGGAGCCGATGCAGATGTGCACCAGCACCGCGCCGATAGGAATTCGCCAGCGATTAGGGGTCATCGGGCGCGAATCCTAGCACGGCGAACGATTCGAACGATTCGAACGATTCGAACGGTTCGAACGATCCACGATCGTTCAGTTCTTCACCGCCGACGTGTGCTCGGACGTCCACACGCGAGCGCCCTCGCTTCTGAACGGCCCCGAGTACACAAATCCATCGGGACCGACGAAGTCGCGTGCGCGATCGGCCAGGCGCTGCGCGTCGTCGTCACGGCCGACGATGCCGTAGACGGCCGGGCCCCAGGAGCTCTGGCCCACGCCAAGGGCGCGCCATTCGCGCATGCGGTGGACGAGTTCCTCGCTCACGCCCTTCGCGAACGTGCTGCCCTGGACGGCGGCAAACCAGCGGCCGGTGATCTCCTGGATGTGCGACAGCGCCCGGCCAAAGTTCGAAAGATCGGCCTCGACGACCGACGGCAGCAACAGCAGCAGCACGAGATGGGCGACGCGTTCGACTTCCTCCTGCCGCGGCAGCGGCAGACGATAGAACGCCTCCTCTTCCCGCACGCCGCTCAGACCTTTGCCGGCAGGTACGGCCACCACACACCGCCACTCGGGGGGAAACGGCACGCGGGCGATCAGCGGACCGCAGTTGTCGAAGCCGGTGTGGCGGCCTCCCTCGACGACCAGCCCGCCGCCGGAGAAGATCCATGTTCCAATCGCCGACCGCCGCGCCCGACCGACGGCCTGCGCCAGTGTCGGCGGATCGGTGTCGAGCCCGTACAGCTGCGCCAGCGCACGCGCCACAGCCAGGGCGAGCTGGGTTCCGGAGCCAAGGCCGGCATGCCTCGGCAGCGCGCGATGCACGCACACCCGTGCACCGTCACGGATGTGGTGATACTCGAGAAACCGTTTCGCAAACGACGCGGCACGCTGCCCGTCGTCGCCGTGCGCGCTCACCGTCAGCGCGCGGGCGGCCGATACCAGCAGTGTCGCTTCCGGCGCCGCCGCGCCGATCCCGCCAAACCACCGACCGAGCTCGCCGCGCAGGTCGAGCACCCCGAAGTGCAGGCGCGCGGGCGCTTCGACGAACACCTCAACGCCGGCGGTGCTCACGTCTTCCGCCCTGCGTCCGCGCCAGTCGGCACGCCGGATGCGGCGGTCGTGGCAGGTGCGCTGCGGATGTAGTCCGCAAGCAGCGTCATGGCTTCGAGCTCGCGTGCGCCTGCTGTCTTGTCGACAATCACCTGCAGCCGATCGACCTCACGCAACAGGAAATCGCGTTCGAGGAGATGCACGCGCGTCGCGTAAATAGCGGCTTCCAGGACGGCGTGGCGGGCACGGTTGAAGCCGATGAACTCGCGGCGGCTGCCGCGGTGGACGACGCGCGTCTCGATGCGCGACCGCGGCGGTGTGCTGTCGATCGTCGTGACCTCGAGCTCCCGCCACGAACACGCGTCGACGAGCACGACGCCGCGAACCGCCTGCGCCGGCACCGTCGCATAGGCCGGGTTACTGATCGCCGCGCGCGCAAACACGCGGACGTCGTCGATCAGATTGACGACGGCGGCACGCGTCGCCGACACGTTGCGATAGGTGGCGGTCTCGAGAAACGGCTTCAAGACGATTGCATCAGCTTCGGTGTCGGGATCCCATTCGACGCCCATCGGCGCACAGTTCACGATGCCATCCGACGTCATCGACGTCACGATCGTCTCGATGATCACGCGCCGCACTCCCGCTCGACAAGCGCCGCATACGCGGTCATCACCTGCCGGGTGATCGGTCCTGGTGCCCCGCTGCCGATCGCCGCGGCGTCCATCCGCACCAGCGGGGCAACGCCACGGAGCGAACTGGTGAGAAACGCCTCGCTTGCCGTCATGACTTCGGCGAGGGCGAACGGACGCTCGTCGACGGGGATGCCAGCGGCGCCCGCCAGTTCCATGACAGCCGCACGCGTGATCCCCGGCAGCGCCGCACACGAGGTCGGCGGAGTCGTCAGCCGGCCGCCGATCATCGCAAAGAGATTGCTGGCCGTCGCCTCTGAACAATGCCCCGCCGTGTCCAGAAACAGCGCCTCGTCGGCCCCGGCGGCGCGCGCCTCGATCATCGCCGCGACCGAGTCCGTGTACGAGAGCGTCTTCAGGCCGGCCGTCATCGAATGTTCATTCCGGCGTCCCGACGCGACGTGGGCGCGTAATCCAGCGGCATAGACTTCCGCGCCGAACACCGGCAGCGCGCCGACCGTGACAACCACCGTCGGCTGGGGATCCATCGGCGGGGTAACGCCGCCTGGTGCGACCCCGCGCGTCACTGTGAGTCGAATACCCGTCCGCGGCAGGGCCGCCGCGCGAACAGCCGTATCAACCCAGTCGCGCAATTCGGCCGGCAGCGGAATCGCCAGCAGCCGCAGCGCGGCCGCGATTCGCGACAGATGGCGATCCAGCCGGAACACGGTTCCGTTGTGCGCCTTCATCGTCTCGAAGACGCCGTCGGCGAGCGTGAACCCACGGTCGCGTCCGGACACGTGCGCACTTTCCGAAGCGAGCCGTCGGCCATCCACCCAGATGACGGCCTGCGCGTCGCTCACCGCACATGCTCCACCGGAGGCGGCACGAACGTAACGGGCTCGGCTTCGACCGGCGGCGGCATCCCCGGTGCTCCATCGGCGCGCGCCGGCACATCAGCGGGCCTCGCGCGATCGCCACGAAGGAATCGATCGAGCATCGCGTAGCCGTAGTCGGTGGCGGCGGACTCGGGATGAAACTGCACGCCGACGACCGGGAACTGCCGATGCGCCACCGCCATCACTTCGTCGTCGTCGCGGGAGGTGGCAACGACGCGGAGTGCCGCGGGCACGTGAGCTCTCGGAATCACCAGCGAGTGATACCGGGCGACGCGGATCGGCGAGGGCAGGCCGGTGAAGACGCTCGTTCCGCCGTGCATCAGCACGGAGGTTTTGCCATGAACAGGCTGTCCCGCGCGAACGATTGGACCGCCATACGCGGCGCCGATGCATTGATGGCCGAGACACACGCCGAGGATCGGCGTCGTCGGCCCGAGGCGACGCACGAGCTCGGTCGAAATACCCGCCTCCGCCGGCGTGCGTGGCCCCGGCGAGATGATGATGTGCGACGGCCCCAGGCGCTCGACCTCGGCCACCGAGATGGCATCATTCCGCCGGACGACCGCCTCCCATCCCAGCTCGCGGACATACCGCGCCAGGTTGTGGACGAACGAGTCGTAGTTATCGATGAGCAGGATCATGGGGTGACGGTTAGAACGTCGATCATGCCACGGGCCTTGTGCAGCGTCTCGCGGTATTCCTGCTCCGGGTCCGAGTCGGCCACGATCCCCCCGCCGGCGTTGAAGTAGACGCGACCGCGGTTCGCTGGCGCGATGACCGTGCGAATGGCAATGCTGGTGTCGAGCGCGCCCGTCACGCTGAAATAGCCAAGTGACCCGCAGTAGACGCTGCGCTGCGACGGCTCGAGCTCCGCGATGATCTCCATCGCGCGCACCTTGGGAGCGCCGGTAATCGATCCGCCCGGGAATGCCGCCCGTAACAAGTCGAGGGCCGTCCGTTCCGGCGCCAACTCGCCGACGACCGTCGAGACCAGGTGATGAACCGTCGCGTAGTGCTCCAGCGCGAAGAGCTCCGGCACCCGCACCGTGCCAGGACGGCACACCCGCGATAGGTCGTTGCGCATCAGATCGACGATCATCAGGTTCTCGGCCCGATCCTTCGCGCTCTCAGACAGCGCCTGGCCGAGTGCGCCGTCGTGCTCCGGACCGAATCCGCGCGGCATCGTCCCCTTGATCGGGCGCGTCTCGACGTGGCCGCCGACGTCCACGCGAAGAAAACGCTCGGGTGACGCGCTGATGATCGAGACCTCGGGCGTCTCGAAAAACGCCGCAAACGGCGCGGCGTTGTGCCGACGCATCCGCAGATACAGGTCCCACGGCGGTTCGACCAGCGGCGCCTCGAAGCGCTGCGAGAGGTTCGTCTGAAAGATGTCGCCCGCCAGAATGTATTCGCGAACGCGCCTGACGGCCGCGAGATAGGCGATATGCGTGAACGATGAGCGAACCTCGAGCTGGGGATCCCACCAGCCACTGTCGACTGCGTAGCTCGGGGCGGCCGCGCTTCCGCCCGACGGCGGAAGCCACGGCAGTTTTGCGTCTCGCCCGGCGTCGATCGCGACGTCGCGGTTCAGATGTTCGATGACACCTGCCGACCGCTCGTGCGCGCGCCGTGTCCGTGCGTTGGGATCGGTTTCAGGTAGCCCCGTCGAGATCAGCCATGCACGCGAGAGCGTGTGATCCCACGCGATCACCCAGTCGTAGATGCCAAGCACCGCGTCCGCCAGGCCAAGGTCGTCAAAACGGGACTCGGGCAGCCGTTCGAGCACACGGCCCCAGTCGTAGGCCAGGTATCCGGCAGCGCCTCCTTGAAAGGGCGGCAACCCGGCTATCGGCTCGCGTCGATGCGGCTCGAGGCGCGCGCCGACTTCCGCGAGCACATCACCGTCCGCGGCCGGCACGGCCGAACCGTGCAGAGAGATCACCTGCGTGCGCGGCCCTTTGCTGACGATCACGGCGATCGGGTCGGCGGTCAGAAACGAATAGCGGCCGAGGCGCATCCCGGGCGTCGCGCTGTCGAGAAACAGTCGATATGGCAAGCCGGCAAGCTGCTCACAGCAGCGCGCCGGATCAGGAGCTTCCGACAGCTCGACGACGGTGGACACGCGTGCCTATCCTGCTCGGTAGGGCCCGGCGAAGACAAGATCACTCACCGGATGGCGCTGGCTCGGAAACTCGCGCGAGAGGTGCTGTGGCGGCAGGTCCTCCTTCGGCCCCGGACGCCCGACGGCGGCCATCGCTTCAACCGTGAAGTCATCCGGCACGTTGAGCGTCGTCTTCGCGCGGTCGTAGTTGAAGCCGGCCATTCCATGCACGACCAGGCCTTTCATCCATCCCTGATATGCCAGGCTCATCCAGGCCGAGCCGGTGTCGTACGAGTGCGTGCGCAGCACCCGTCCGGTCTCCTGGTGTGTCGTGCGTGAAATGAAGACGATCAGCGCTGCCGCACGATGGCACCAGGTCTTGTTGCCTTCGTTCAGCAGATCGAAGAACAGCGGCCAGTGTTCGGTGTCGCGACGGGCATAGAGAAAGCGCCACGGTTGCGAGTTCCCCGACGACGGCGCCCAATGCGCCGCTTCGAACAGCGTCATCATTTCGCGCTCGGTCAGCGATTCGCCAGTCATCGCGCGCGGCGACCACCGGTCCAGGAACAGCCTGTCGATCGGGTATTCCGAGGTCCGGACCTCGGACGCCCGCTGTATGTCAGTCATGGCGGCTGCGTGATCTCTGTGTAAGTGTGACGTGCTCCGAGCGCGGATCGTCGGCCGGCGTCAAGTACCCCCAGGAGAGCGATCCTTCCTGTCGGTAGGTCTTGCCGAGCGTGACCGCGAGGCTGGCGCGCGCAAGCTCCTTGCCCAGGTAAAACGCATGCGTCGGCTCGTCGACGTCCAGTTGTTCGAAGATCTGCTGGATATTGGTCCCGCGCACGAAACGCTCGTTGTTGAGAACCGTGATCGCCTCAGCGTCAGCAAAAATCCGGAAATTCGGATCGGTGAGCCGCGCCTGCAGTGCGCGCAGCTCGCTCTCGCTGTAGGTCAGCACCGCCGGATCCTTGATCGTCACGAGACGGTCGTCCACGCTTTTCGGAATCGTCTTGTGCGCGACGGCATAGTGCATTAGTTGCCGCGCAATGCTGATTTCACGAACCGACCCGCGCGCCCACGGGATGACCTCAGTCGTCAGCACCGAACGGATCCCCAGCTCCTGGCAGACGGCAATCAGCATTGCGTTGACGCCCGTGGAGTCCGCAGCCGTCAACTCCGTCAGATTGCCGATTCCCATCAGTATTTCCGCGTCCGGATAACGGCGTCGCGTCTCGGCAAATCGCTCGAGGGAGGCCGTGAACCCGAAGCCGATCGGCTCGAGGATCGGATCGAGCAGATACGGCACCCCCCAGGTAGCCAGGCGCTCGATGGTCTGGTCCATCGTATCGAGCGAAGCGCCGAGATCGGGAACCACAACGACACGCGCTCCGGAGTGCCGGAGATCCGGCGCGACGTCAATGTTCGAGCTGTTGACACTCAGCACCAGCTCGGCGCCAGCCTCCACCGCAGTGCGTATTTCGACAGGATCGAACGTGTCGATGCTGACGCGCATCCCTGCCGACACGAGGTCGCGAACGACTTGCGCGAGGTCGGGAAACGGGAGACCCGGCGTGCAGCCGATGTCGATGAGGTCGGCGCCCGAAGAGCGGAAGTAGTCTGCGGCAGCCCGGATCTCAGCGCGCGTCAGACGCGGCGCGTTGTTGATCTCGGCAAGGATCTCGATGTCCCACGCGCCGTACTCGCGGGCTGCCGCGGCGCGGCCGAAGTATTGCGGAATCTCGCGCAGATCCTTCGGTCCCTTCTCGACGCGTACGCCGGTCTTCTCCGCAAGCGCGGCGACGTCGCCTTCACAGAGGCCGGGAACCATCACCAGGTCGGTGCCGGATGGCACCTCGAGCGTTCGTGCGATCCATTCCGTCGTCATCAACGCGGCCACCGTGATCCGCATCACCGCCACCTGCGCGTCAAACGGGAATTGCGCGTCGGACAGCACGCGCCGCAGCGCCGGCTCGGCGAGCTTTCCCGTGACGAAGAGCACGCGCGTCGGGTCCGCTGACCCGGAGACGGACGTCATCAGCGCGGATCGCCGCTCCGCACGAACTTGTTCGGTGTCCCTTCCAGCGAACCGCCCGACGGCCGCCACAACGCGACGTCCTCAATCTTGCGGGCCAGCTCGAAGTCCTTGTCGGTGATTCCGCCGGCGCTGTGCGTGGACAGCTTGACCGTCAGCCGGCCCCAGGTCACAGACAGGTCAGGATGGTGGTATGCCGCTTCCGACAGATACCCGATCCCATTCACGAGCATCAGCGTCGTCGGCCACCCGTCCGTCTTGTAGACGCGGCGGATCCAGCCGTCCTCGAAGTACCAGCCCGGCAGCTCCTTCAGCCGATCAGCAATCTCGGTCTCGTTGTACGTGCGTTCTTTTGTAGGCATAGTTGCAAATCCCAAAACCCGAAAATCTCAATCGCAAATCCCAACATCAAATCCCGAAGAGCGCATAGCTACATGACGACGCCTCCGCCCACATTGATCGTCGTGCCGGTCAGGAACGACGCGTCTGGCGAGGCGAGATACAGCACCGCGCCCGCCACGTCGTCGGGCGTTCCCCAGCGCTTCATCGGCGTCATCTCCGCGACTTCACGATACGCGTTGCGATCGACGCCGGAGCCAAACGCGGTCTCGATCCAGCCGGGTGCGACGATGTTGACGCGTACACGTGGAGCCACACTGCGCGCCAACGCCTTACTGAATGCCATCACGCCGCCCTTCGCCGCCGCATACAGCTGCGGGTTCGTGCCCTGCATCCCGGTAACGACGTGGTCCCAGCTGATGTTGATGATGACGCCGCCGTCGGACTGCGCCGCCATGATTCCTGCGGCCTCCCATGACGCGATCATCGTCCCGCGCAAATCGACGCGCAGCAGCAGGTCGAGCTTGTCGAGCCGTGACATCCCGTCGCCGGCAGCCGTGACGATGTCTGCGCCGGCGTTATTGACCCAGGCGTCAACATGTCCCAGCTCGTCGGTCGCCTGACGGGCAAAGGCCCGAATCGAATCCGCATCCTCGAGTTCCATCCGGCAGACGACCGCCCGCCGGCCGAGCGACGTGATGTCAGACGCCACTTCGCGGGCGCCGCCGGCGTTCGATCGGTATGTCAGTGCGACGTCCGCTCCAGCTCGTGCGGCGGCCAGCGCAACCGCGCGTCCGATTCCACTGGAGGCGCCGGTGACAACGAGCGTACGCCCGGTCAGCAAATCCGTCTCCGCCATCCTTGCGAATTCTAGTGGTACGGCCGGCCCAACATCAGCAGCCGGCCCGGGCCCGGCCCCTTCCCGTTGACACACACCAGTAGTAGGCTTCCCTGCTTATGCGCCTGCTGGTCAGCGTCCGTAGTGCTGCCGAGGCCGCCGCGGCGCTCGCCGGCGGCGCCGACATCGTCGACGCAAAGGAACCGGGCAACGGTGCGTTGGGTGCCGTCTCGCCTCGGGTACTGTTGGCGATCACTGCGGCACTCGCCGGTGCGACGCCAGTCAGCGTCGCGCTGGGCGACGCGGGTAGAGACGACGTCACGGGCGCGGCCAGGACGGCTGGCGCTGCTGGTGCAGCCTTCGTCAAACTCGGGTTCGCGGGAATCCGGGTGAAGCGGGAAATGACCGAGCACGCGGTAGCCAGCATCGCGGCAGCGAGCCCTGCCGCAGTGATTCTGGTCGGGTACGCCGACCACGAGCGTGCCGATGCGCCAACGCCGGCGGATCTCGTGACGATTGCCGATCGCACCGGCGCCGCTGGAATCCTGCTGGACACCTACGACAAGAAGACCGCGAGCCTGACGCAACTGATGACGGCAGACGCGCTGCGGACGTTCGTCGGCCACGCCAAATCATTCGGCCAGGTCGTTGCTCTCGCCGGCCAGCTGACGATCGACGATATCGAAACGGTCCATGACGCAGGCGCGGACATCGTCGGCCTGCGCGGCGCCGCCTGCGAGGACGGGCGCAACGGCACGGTCACCGTTGCCCGCGTTCGCGCGCTGCGCGACCACATCGACCACCTGCTCGGCACGCGGATGGTCGCCATCCCGCAGTAGCGCGCGCGACGCGCACTTCGCGTCTCACTGTGTCGCGATCGGCGTCAAACCGAAGCACTGTCTGGAACTTCTGGGATTAGGCGGCACTTTCGTTGAGCTGATTCAGCAACACGATCGCTTCATCCACCGCAAGACAGTCGTGCGTGATCCCGGCTGGAAGCGTTCGCGCGAAGTACGGGTCGACCAGATCCGGACCACACGCTCCTGGAGGTTTCACGAGCACAAGCCGTGGCGCGCGCAGCTCGCCGGCTACCCACGCCGCGATGCTGTCACTGGTAACGTCCCACGTGTGCGGCAACGGGTCCGCGTCAGACAGCCAGTGCGACGGGGCGAGCACCGGCACCGAGTCCTGGGCGCAGGTGGTCACGATCTGATGGCGGTCGCAGACGACGACGGCGTGGCGCAAACGAGACGCGAGCACGTGGGCGTACTGGTCCATGCCCAGGATCGCCATCCAGTGAGCCGTGTCATCTCCGAGGTGGAGACGCTCATCGACACGGCGGATGGCGTCGGCAAACGGGCCGCCGCCGGGCACGATCAGGACTGTCTGAGTTCGCGCCACGTTGGCGATGGCTTGGAGGACGCGATCGAGGTGCTCGGGGTGCGCAAGCAGGCCGCCGCCGACCTTCACCACGAGATCGACGTTAGCGTCGGTGCGCGAACGTGCCGCCCAGGATGCACGATCGAGTGTGCCGACGCTGGACCGGTGCTGTGCCGCGTACAGCAGCGCCACTGCGGCCGCCGGCGCGTAACGAGCCGCATCGTCCCCAATCGCTCCGGCCAGTGGCACCACGTCGAGACCCGCGGCACGAGCCGCATCGGCAGCGATGAACTCGCCGAGTCCAGTGACGACCGCCGTCCGTACGGCCGGTTGACGGGCTGCGATGCGTCCAATTGCCGCGGCGATCGTCCTCACCTGCTCGGCCGCGATCGCATCGGCAATCCATGTGATGGCACGCCGATCAAGCAGTTCGCGGTCGGCACAAATGACGCGCGCCAGCCGTTCGCCGGCGAATTCGCATGTTGCCGGACGGCCGTCCGGTGTCGGCACCGTGTAGTCCGCTGGCGACAGCCGTCCGCGCCAGATGTGGACGTCGCCGATCAGCGCGAACCCCTCGGCGGACACCGTCGCCGTCCCGTCACCGTACGGCACCTCACGGACGATCGCTTCAACCGGTGTCCGCAGCGCACCCGTGTAGAGCAGCTCGGCCGATGCCAGGCGCTCCGGATCATTCGTCCCCGAAGACACCAGCTCGCCATCGACGACCGGGATGATGTCGGTCGTCGTCGTGCCCACATCCACAAGCAACGCGGTCCGATATCGTCCGGCGACGAGCTTCGCGGTTGCCGCCCAGTTCGCCGCCGCTACGGCAAGCGGCTGTTCGCGCGCCTCGGCACCCGAGAGGAATCGGCCGTCGACGGCAAACACGCGCGTCGCTGCGCGAGGGAACGCCGTCTCCACCGCGTCGAGCACGAAGCACACACCGTCACGCTTCGTACGGAACATCTGCGAAAGTTCCGCGGTCATGGTCACGGCGCACCTGAACGCGGCGGCGGCGGGAACACCGGTCTCCGCCGCCAGCTCGGACAACACCCGAACGAGGGCATCTGGAGCGCGTTGCAGTTCGAACGCGCGTGATCGAACGGCCAGCCTACCTGCATCGTCCAGGCGTGCCACTTTGATGTTGACACCGCCGATGTCCCACCCGAGCGTAAGCATCCGTTCAAGGAGAATATCCCCGTGCGGCTGATCGGCGTTATCGATCTCAAAGGCCACCGGGCGGTCCACGCGCATGGAGGCCAGCGTGACGCGTACGAGCCCGTGTCTGCGGCCGCTGGCGCGATCATCGACGGTAATCCGCTGACGCTGGCGCGGCTGTACCGCGACGCGTTCGGCTTGACGGAGATCTACGTCGCCGACCTGGACGCCATTGGAACCGCCGCTCGGCCGGAGGACGTCGTCGGCGACATTGCCGGGCTTGGCGTCCACGTGTGGCTCGATGCCGGTGTCAGGACGACGGCTGACATCGCGCGTGTCGGTGTGACCGGGGCGCGGACAATCGTCGTCGGACTCGAAACGCTCGAATCGCTCGATGACCTGGGCGATATCAGCCGGAACGGATCGGGACAGTCAGTCGCGTTCAGCCTCGACCTTCGCGACGGCCGACCGATCAGCGCCGTCCGCGAGATCGCCAGGCAATCACCGGAGGAGATCTGTCGTCGCGCAATTGATGCCGGTGTGTCTACCGTGATTGTGCTGGACCTGGCACGCGTCGGACGCGGAACCGGTCCTGATTGCGAACTGCTGCGGCGGATACGTGACGCAGTCCCGGCCGTATCGGTCTTCGCCGGCGGGGGCGTTCGCGACATCACCGACCTTCGACAGTTGGCAGCAGAGGGATGTGAAGGGGCTCTCGTCGCGACCGCACTGCAAAACGGCCAATTGACGCCGGCGGATAGCGCCGCTGCCTTCAGCTTCTAGCTGGTTTGCAGCACCTCTCGATAGACAGCCGTCTGGCCGAAGTTCTCTTCAACCTCCATTTCGATTGCCGTCAGCGCAGTGGAGGCGTCGGCGCCAATGGCCTGCTTGAGGCGTGTGGTCAACAGCTTCGCCAGCATTTCAACGGTCGTATTTGGAATCGGTAACAGGGCGCAGTCACGTCGCGGAAACGTGTAGCGTGGGTTGCCGTCGACGCTGACGCGGACAATGTCGCCGTCTTCGATGACCTTGACACGATCGCTTTCGAGCGGAAGCAGAACGAGGTGATCGATCTCGTCGCACAGACGCTTCATGATTCCCTTCAGCTCGACGAAGTCGAACACAAACCACGCTTCCCGGTTCAGCGCCCCTTCGATGGTCACCCGTACGCGGTAGTTGTGGCCGTGTAGGCCCTCGCATCGGTGACCCGCGAACGTGATGAAATGCGCGGACGAGAAAACGAGATAGTCCTTGGTCACCGAAACGCGGTAATCGCCCCGCGGCGCCATTCAGCCTCCCACCGTGCCGGCGACTGGTCGGACGTCGGCGAACCGTACCCGGCCGTGCGGCCACCATCCACGGACGACCATCGTGACGAAGATCGCGGCAGCCGTCAGATCCGCGGAGGTGCCCGGATTCGCGAGATTCGCGGGATCGCGCAGGCTGTCGTCCATGGCGTCGATCGCTCGACGCCCCGCATCAGACCGCACGCCACCTGCGGCGAGTGCCGCGCGTGCCATGCGCGCGACCTCGCCGGCGAGCCGCTTCCCGCCACGGCGCGCCACGTGCGTATCGGGGCCGGCGGCAACAATCGTCAGGTAGGTCTCGACCACGGCATCACGCCAGTGCAACGAGTCGCGGCGCGCCCGTAGCAAGGCCGGCACTGCGGTCTCGAAGGTCGTCGCGAACGTGGTGGCATATTCGCGCGCGATACCGTCGCGATCCGCCGCCAGCCGCATGGCCTCGAGCAGCGTCACCGTCGGCTCGTGCGCAACATCCTGTTCTGTCGCCCGTCCCAGCCCACCCGGATTGGCAAGACGTATCGCGTAGTACACATCCCGCGCATCGCCGACGGTCGTCTCCGCGAGCACTTCCTCGAGCTCCTCGCGCAGATTCCTCAGGTCACCCTCGCGCGTCGGGTCGTGCGCACGAACGAAGTAGGCGGTCGCGCGAGCGAGTGGGGCAAGCAGCAGGATGATGCCGAGATTGGTGTTTGCGCTGGTGCAGCGTGACGTCGCTTCGGCCGCGAGCCGGATCGTCTCGCCGACCGGCCGCGTGGTCGCGCCGCTGAACGGCTCCCGGATCGCAGCGGCGCTCGCCACAAAGTCCTCGTAGGTCATGTCCGCGAACGGACGATCGGGAGAAACGTTTCCTGGTTTCGGCGCACTGGCCTCGACGACACAGGCCAGCTCGGCGAGTGCCCCTGTGGTCAGCGCGGCGTGGCGCGCGTTCCACCACTCGCCCCGCTCGAACTCGTCCAGCGGCATCATGCGGGAATACCTTCCGCAGCGTGGCGCTGACGGCCGGCGGCGCACGCCTCGACGTGCTGCGCAATGGCTGCGGCCACGTCCACGCTGGTCGCTTCCTGCAGGCCCCGCCAGCCCGGGATCGCGTTCACCTCCAGCACAAACGCTTCCCCGGTACGCGCGCGCAGCACATCGACACCCGCGTAGTCCGCTCCCACTGCTGCGGCCGCTCTCACTGCATAGTCTTCCGACTCGGCCGAAACGGCGATCGGACGGGCGACGCCGCCGCGGGCGACGTTGGTGCGCCAGTCGCCGGCGGGCGCCGTCCGCTCGATGGCGCCGATTACTCGCCCGCCAACGACGAACATCCGGATATCGCGGCCGTCGTGGTCGATGGCGCGCTGCACGTAAAACACCGACCGCATCTGTTCGAGCGGCCGGACCACGCGCCAGGCCAGCTCCGGATCCGACACCCGTACCAACCCGTGCCCCATCGACCCGAAGATCGGCTTGATGATCACTTCGCCGCCATCCGCCAGCATCCGCCGAATCGCCGCCATCGCATCGTCGGCGCGCTCGCAGACGACCGTTTCTGGTACCGGCAGGCCGGCCTGGTGCAGGAGCGCAGTCGTGTAGAACTTGTCCACCGAGCGCTCGATCGCGCGCGGCGAGTTGACAACGGGGATGCCACGATCCTCGATCCAGTGCAGTCCGTCCACGCGGTAGATGATCTGTTCGAGCGAGCCGTTCGGAATAATCCTCGCCAACACGGCCTCGGCGTCGAAGGCGCGCTCAGCCAGACCGACCTGAAGGTCGGCCTCGACCGACCTGCGGGAGCCCGATGGCTTGCCATCTGGCAGAGGCCGACCTTGGGGTCGGCCGACAGTCGCGACCAGTGACTCGTAGGGCGCGACGCGCGGCGCGTGCCCGCGCGCCGTAAGCGCGCGGCACAATTCGTCGGTGTGCCATCCCGTGCGGGCGCTGAGGATCAGGACCTTCATCAGTTGCCGTACAACGACGCGCCCAGCACCTGCGGATTGAGGCGGCCGGCGTGAAACGTGCGGCCGGTGATCGCGCTCGTGATCCATACCTCGGCCGGGCTGAAGAGCATCGGGTCGATCTTATAGAAGTCGTTGTCGTAGCGTTTGAAGATGTCGTGAAACGGCGTGCCGTAATCCTTCGACGCCGATGAGGGCAGCCGCTCGGCAAGGTCGGCAAGCGTCTCGTCTGGCGCACGGACGACGTAGCGGGCGCGGCCGCCGTAAAGGATGCAGTCATTGGTGCGGCCGATGGCGCGAATATCGCTCTTGGCGACCGGAGGAATCGGCGCTGTGCCAATTGCGCTGTGCACGCGCGTCACGTCGAACTTCAACGTCTCCATCTTGTGCAGACCGGTTTCGATGATCCGGGCGGCGATTTGCACACCGCCGGCGACGCTCGCCGTTGGCGCGATCGCGAGCGTGATCGCCTCCGGCGCCAGGCCGCCTTTCTTCGCCACCCACGCCGCCACGTCGTCGGTTGGCAACGTCCGCCCTTCGAGCACCAGCACCCCGCGCGCGGCATCTTCCGCGTAGCCAAGCTTGCCGAACAGCTCCTTCTCGACACGCGCCCGCGCGCGCAGCGGCCCGGAGCCCATGGCAAAGAAGCCTGCGGGATCGATCGCCCAGCCGGCGTACTGCGACGCCATGCACGCTTCGGCCGGGTGATCGGTCCACACCTGTACGCCGGAGAGCGGCTCGTCGCCGACCGTCAACGGGACAAAGTCGATGTGTCCGAGACCGCCCATGCACAACTGCGCCAGCAGCCGGCCGGCGCCAAGACCTCCGGCCGCGTGAACGCCGGCATCGACGACGCGCGCGCCGCCAGGAAGTGTCTGCACGTCGATGCGCAACTGGCGCGCGCGTGCGACGGCCTCGTCGACGAGCGCCCATGCGCGTTCGTTCATTCCTAAATCGGGCATTGAACAGACTATACCGTTCGAGTCGTTCGAATCGTTCGAGTCGTTCGAGCCGTTCGAGTCGTTCGAGCCGTTCGAGTCGTTCGAACGGGGAACGATTCGAACGTTTCGAACGATTCGAACGATTCGAACGCCTACATGCCCCGTACCATGAAGGACAGCCGCGGGAAGGCGATGCGGTTGGCAACGGCGTCGATGATGTTCACCTGGCAGGTATAGGTGCCCGGCGTGAACTGATTCGCTGGCACCTGGAACTGGAAGACGACGGCGCGGCGCTGCGCTTCGTCGACGACGTTCCGCTCGACCAGCGGCGTTTCGAAGACCTTCACGTCGCCGCGATAGAAGGCCAGACTCGTGCGGAGATCCGCCATCTGCTCGACCAGCGCAGGATCGTAGACTTCGTAATAGAAGTAGATGCTCTGCGCGCGGTTGACGACGCGCGTCAGGTTCGGCAGCAGCTGCTGGCCATCGCGTACCAGCGGGTTTCCTGAACGATTTGCCGGCGCCGGCTGCAGCTGGGTGCTCAGGACGACGGAACTGACTTTCATCCCGTCGCGCATCTGCGGAACGAGAATCGGCGCCTCGAACGACCCGATGGCACCGCTGAAGTTCTCGCGGACGACGACCTTCACGGAAAACCGACCCGGCGGCAGCATCACATCCGACTGGTAGAGCACCTGCTTGCCGGCGAGTGTCGCGCCGCCACCGGCCGGCACTTCGATCGTCTCGCGGAGCCGGCCGACGGAACGTCCCTGTTCGTCACGGATCACGCCGCGTACGTCGATGGTGATCTTGGTGCTGTCCGGCGGAACGGGCACGGCCGAGCCGGGAATCGCGACGGCAATCGGCACGTGGAAACGATCCGGGGTCTGTCTGAAGACACCGGTGCCGACAATCATCGGCACGTCGGTCGAAGAGACCGCTGCGGTCAGCTGTTCTTCCAGCTGCGCCTCGCGGTCACGTCGATTCGTGTTCGCGAAATCGCGCTCGGCGTAATAGCCGTTGCGCGCCTCGACGCGGGCGTTGCGGCGGTTGACGCGAACCTGAATGCGCCGGTAGCGGCCATCCTTGGCCGGGTTCGTGCTGCTGTAGCCAATCAGGTAATAGGCGGATAGATCGCGCTGGACGCGCTTGAACGCCTCGCCGAAGTCGTTGACATCGGTGAAGGCGCGGCCACCGGTGTCCGCCGCCAGGGTCGTCAACGTGCCCTGCGACGCAGTGAGCTGCTGGAACTGACGCGCCACGTTCTGGCCGGAGAACAGTGCGACGCCACGTCCGCTGGCCCGCCGCGCATCGCCGCCGGGCACAACCGCTTCGAGGCCGCGTGAGTCGACCGGATAGATCGCGACGTTGCCGCGGATGGCCGAATTGATCGCCGCGCGGAGCTCGACCTGGTTGTCCTCGCCCGTCCGCGCCATGCCCGCGCTGAAATAAAGGATCGCCTTCTTCTGTTCGATCGGCGCCAGCGTGTCGGCGAGCGTCTTCAACGCACGCAGCCGGACGTCGTTGTTGAAGGTGTCGAAGCCCTCGTCGGCGACCGCCTCGGTGGCCGACTCCGCCTCCGCTTCGTCGGTGGCTGCCGTCGCGATCGCCACGGGCGGCACCGCCGTGCCGTCGCTGTAGGCGAGCGACTGCAAGGCGGCGGCGATTTCCTCGCGCTCGCTCGTAAAGTCGGTGAGGACGTTGAGCGTCGTGCCGATGGTGACGACGGCGACCAGGTCGGCTTCCGCCATCGATTCCTGTGCGTACTTCATCGCCGAATCGACCGCGCGCTGCACTTCCTCGGGCTGCATCGAGCTGACATCGAACAGCAGCACGACCAGACGTCGTCCGGACAGCTCCGGCGCGGGGGGTTCGGCGTTTGCGGTCGCCGTAGTCGTCGCAGCGCCCGCCACACGTTGGACCTCCTCGCGCAAACGTTCTTCGACACCCGCCAGGACAGACGTCTCGAGCGGCGGTCGCGGACGGTCGGTAATCTCCTGGAAGGTAAACGTGTCGATCTTCTGGGCACGACCGTCCTCGAGTATCGTGAAGTCCGCCTCCGTCAGCCCGCGAACGATCGCCCCGGATTCGTCGCGCACGACCACATCGACGGAGACGGTGGTGGTGCCGATACGGAACGTCGGCCGCACGTCCTGCTGCGCGCCGAGCGGCCACATACCCGACGCGGTCAGGGCCATCACCACCGTCGCTCCGGTCAGCCAGCGGCCGCGTCCGACTGCGCGCCTTTGGCGCTTCGTCGATACAGCCTTTACCACCGCCCTTGGCATGCTCATCAGAACCGGAAACGCACGTTGAGCTGCGCCGAGCGCATCGGTCGCACCGACAGCACCTGGCCGAACGTCGGCGAGTTCACGTAAGTGTCGACGTTCGTGTAATTCACCATGTTGAGCAGGTTGGTCGCACGAACCTGAATCGTGACGGCACGGTTGCCGCCAAGCCGCACGTCGCGCGACAGCTGGCCGTCGAGCTGACGCGACCCGGGCCCGATGATCACGTTGCGTGGAGACGTGCCGTAGAAACCGACGGCCGGAACGCTGAAGGCCGCCGTGTTGAAGAACTGATCGATCGACTGGTTGTTCACGCCGATCGAATCGCCGTTGTAATTCGCCCGCAGCGCGCCGTTGAGGCCTTGCGACACGTCGCGCGAAGCACCACGCACCCGTGGGGTCAGCGGCGTCCCCGTGTCCATGTTGAAGGTGCCCGACATCCGCCAGTTTTCGAACATCGCCGCCCAGACCCCACCGTTGGCCAGCCACCGCCGATTCGGACCAAACGGCAGCTCGAACGAGATGTTGGTGCTGATTCGATGCCGGCGATCGAAGTTCGAGAGCGCCCACTCGGCGTCCAGATCCTGATCGTTCTGGGCGACGACGCCTGCTCCACCACCGCCGCCAATCGACGGCGCGTTGTCACGGGATCGTGCAAACGTGTAGGAGACCTGCCCGCCAAGGCCACGCACCTGCTGCCGCTGCAGTCGGAAACTTGCTGAATGGAGGACTGACCTGCCTTCCGCCGACTGCCAGGTAAACGGCTGCACGCCGTCGATGCGCAGCCCGCCGCTGGCGTCGCGATTGGGCGCGCGGACTACGTCGAGGTTCGAACCGCGCGTGTGCGTGTAGTTCGCACCGAACGACCAGGATCGCCCGAAATTCTTCGACAGGTCGGCGTTCAAGGTCTGCACGCGGCCGAGCACGTAATTCTTGTCCACGCCGTAGTTGTTCGTCGTCTCGTTGGCTGTCCCGCTGGTGAGCGCGTCCTCGAGCAGCAGCAGCGCGCTCAGACGTCCGATCTGCGTGTTGGTGACGGCGAACGGCGGCTGCGATGCCATCTGCCTGGCGATCGACGCGTACGATCCCGAGTTGTAGCTGACACCGTAGCCGCCGCGCAGGACGATTCCATGCGGTCCACGCGTGGCGAATCCGATGCGCGGCGCGATGTTGTTGGTGTCGGTCAGCAGCAGCGCCGCCGGAAAGGTGCCGGTGAACGCGCCGTTCTCACCAGCCATCACCGGCGCTGCGCCGGTAAAGGACGGCGCGACGTCGAGGTTCACGAGCTGACCGCGCGCTTCGACGAATGGCCAGAGCAGCTCGTAACGGAGGCCGAGGTTGAAGGTCGTGCTCCCCTTCCAGCGCCAGTCGTCCATGGCGAAGAGGCTCATCGAGCGGCCCGTCAACGTGACGTTGCCAGGCCCGTACTGGACCGTCGCCTGCTGTGGCAGCCCGAGCAGGAAGTCGGCGACGTCATAGGCACCGCGCGTCGATGCGCCTGCCGCCGTATAGAGGCCGGTGAACACGAACGAGCCGTTGGCGTTGGCTTCGGTGTCGCTGCTGCCCCTGTCGAAGCGGAAGTCGCCGCCGAGCCGCACGTTGTGGCGCCCGCGCGAGCGCGTCCATGTGTACTCGGTCGAGAAGCGCTCGTCGCTGCGCCGCGACGGCGTCGTATCGCGCACGCCGCTGATGCTGCTGAACGACAGCGCCGGCAGGCCCCAGGTGAATGCGTCGGACGAAATCCCCTGAATGCCAGCGTCACCGGAAATATTGAGGACGTTGGTGAAGTTGTTGGTCGTTGCCGAGGTGGTACGCGAGTAGTTGACGTTGATCGAATGCTGGTCGCGCCCACGATTGATGTTCAGCGACACAGGCGTTCCCAGCGTCGTCGACTTGTTGTGGCCGCCAAGGTTCGAGAAGACGTTCGTCTGATCGCCGTCGCTGCGCCGGTACTGCACCTGCACGTTCATGGTGACGTTGGTGCCACGACCGCGTTGACCGCCGGCGCGACCTCCACCGCCGCCACGGCCTCCGCCACCGCCGCGCCCGCCACGGCCACCCCCCCGCCCGGTGTTCGGCGTGAAGTTGTGCGTGACCCGAACGTTGATCGAATTGTTCTCCGATGCGGTGGTGGTCGAGTAGTGATAGTTGCGCGTCGTGCCAGGCAGATTCGCCTCGGGGATGTACGGCAG
>Ga0111539_10002184_pt1 | contig 26126 bp, 19 predicted proteins | sample RhiMethybrSRZTD1_FD_79667 | JGI IMG/M metagenome (GOLD analysis project Ga0111539, IMG submission 79667) | Populus rhizosphere microbial communities from Tennessee, USA - Rhizosphere MetaG P. TD hybrid SRZTD1 (version 2) (version 2) | ecosystem: Host-associated > Plants > Roots > Rhizosphere >...
GGATTCAACAAAAGTTGAGCTCCATCTTTGAAATCCAACACATTCTCAATGGTCTTATAGTATACCTCTACGAAAGCCTCGTATTTCCTCTCTTTGAAATTCCTGTAGTACCCGACGGAAAATTGATCCGCCATCTGTGGTTTGAAATAATAGCCGCTCGGCTGCCAAATATCAACCGGTGTAACGGCAGTGGTATTTGTCACCAGATGGAGATATTGAAATATCCTGTTGTACCCCATTTTAATGGACGATGCTGGGTTGATCTCGTAACGTACGCTTATACGCGGTTCGAGATTACGGAAAGCCTTAATGGTCTCTCCTTTTTCGTAATAGACTGTGTCAATCAGATTCAACGTTTCGCGAGGCACTCCCGACTTATAGATATTGACAGACCCTGGTCCAACTGCCTGAAACATTGAAAGACGTAGCCCTGCATCTACATAAAATTTATTGAACAACTGAACTTGATCGGAAACATAAAGGCCCGACTCAATGGAGTACTGTTTCTCCATCTGTATGAATTTCTTATCGGACTGGGGAGAACTGGGTGAAAATGTTCCTGGGTTGAAATCATAATAGACACCCTGTACGCCAAATGCGATCTTATGCTTCTCGAGCTTAAGGTTGAAATCAGCTTTTACAGTCGGATAGGTTATCTTGTACTTGAGTTCGAAACCGGAATTGGGATTTTCATCGAACACTTCATAGCTGTAGTCTCCATAGCCAGCCATTAGCGCACCCGTGAACTTACTGTTGAACTCATGATCCAGACGAAGGGAGCCCATGTGTGTATCCCACCTGTACGTTGAATCGCCGTTGAGCTTAAACTGGTCGTGACTTATATAACCTGATAACGTGAGCTTTGTTTTCGGGCTAAACATGTGTGTTAACTTCGCGGCGCCATCATAGAACGACACTGAACTGTTTCGCAGGTCGACATAGTTACTTCGAATTGTGTTAGTGAGCCAGTCAGAATACGTTGTTCGAATGGAAGCTGCAATAGTTGTTTTGTTCTTGATGATCGGTCCATGTACCATCAGATTGCTTGAGATTATCCCGATCCCTCCACTGAGTCCCCAACGCTCGCGATCACCTTCCTTCGAACGGATATCCAGAACGGACGATATCCTTCCACCGAACTCGGCAGGGATACCACCGCGGTAAAACGTCACATCACGTATTGCTTCGGCATTAAAAGCTGAAAAGAAACCAAAGACGTGTGAACTGTTGAACACCGGAAGGCCGTCGTAGAGAATAAGGTTCTGGTCGACGCTGCCACCACGTACATTGTATCCGCTTGCCGCTTCACCGGTGGTGGTCACTCCGGGCAATGTTTGAATTTGTTTGATCAAGTCCACCTCACCCAACATGGCTGGCGCCCGCTTCACTTCCTTCATGCTTAACTGAGTCGTACCAATCCCACTTGTCGTAATTTCGCGAGCCGACATGTCCTGAATCACAACTTCCTCCAGAACCGTTGGCACTTCTTCAAGCTGTTGATTGACTACGCCGTCCTTGTAAATTTCAAGGTCGATCACTTTCTCTTCGAAGTTGACGTAATTAAATGTTATGACGTGGGCGCCACTTGGTACCTTCAACTCAAATTTGCCTTCAGCATCCGTCACCGTTCCAACAGGAATATCCGTGGCTATCACGCTTGCGCCGACCAGGGGATCCTTCGACTTATTCTCAGTAATTGTGCCTCTCAGAGTTACTTGTCGTTGTCCGCGAGCGTCGGTCTGAGATCCGATCAATACCTTTTCAATTTTTTTGTGAGCGCGTTGTGCCACATTGATCATGGCGTGATGTTGAATGGCGTGTGCCGGATCCTTGACGAGCGCAATTGAATGTTCGTTGATCTCCAGATAGTTCAGATCTGATCCCCTAAACAATTCATCGAGAGCTTCCCGCAATGTATACCCCTTCAAGTTCTCGGTGAGAATAAGGTCATCAATCCAGTCATTAAGGAAATAGAATCGCACAGGATGGCCTTTTTCCAGGTCCGCCAGATAAACACCCAGGCTTTTGCCCTTCTCGGTTCCATCGAGTCTGGTATCGAGGATCGATTGCGAGAAAACGGGAAATAGGCCAAATAGTAAGAGAAAGAGTAAAAGTCCCCTCAAATCAGTTAGGTTAATGAATTAAGGCCATAAGTTAGAAACGAATTGCAGATTGCGAAAGCCGATGGTGGAAAAAGGAATGGGAAATGAGGAATGACGAATACCCTATACCGTATACCGTATACCCTTATCTACTTATCTCCTCCCACCGGAAAGTGCACTGCAACATTCTCATGCATAGTGTACAATCGATACTGTTCCCCATCGTGCACAAGTATCGGGCTGGATTTATTTTCACGTTGTATGGGATTGCCGGCGTATTTTGACCAATGGATAAGATCGTCCGATATGGCAACGCAGCTTGTCCATTCACGCCAGTCTTTATATTCCGTTGCATGGTAGTACGCGTAGTATTTTCCCTTATGCTTTACAATCTGGTTAAAGGCGACGCCATATTGATCGTAAGTTTCAGGTCCCATTTGTAGGACCGGATCATCCTGTTTGTTGGTCCAGATCTGTCGGTCGTGAGATGTTGCGAGCCATATACCAAGGTCGCCGCGTTCGTAGAAGAGATACCAGACACCATCCTCCAGCCATACCGTTGGCGTGCCGTATGGTCCCTTGCTGATCGGCATACCATTCGTACTCCGGATATCAAGGGGTCCGCGCTCTTTCCAGTGAATTCGGTCTGTGGATGTAAGCATATGCGCAATGTCGTCCTTTCCTTCAGCAAACATATAATACGTGCCCTCATGTTTCAGCACCATCATATCTTCTACCCACCCGGAATCGAATATTGGATTGCCCTCGTAGCGCGTCCACTTCAGGCCATCCGGTGATGTGGCATACCCTAAGTGCATCTCGGCTGAGGGCTGTTCCCGATAGCCCGTATACCACATGTGATACATACTGTCTTCTTTGAGAATATAGCCACGTTCCCTTATCTTCTGATCCCATGTGTCTACTCCCGTTCCTGAGAATACAGGATTCTCTCCCGCTGCGCTGAATTGAAGAACTTCCTCCGCATAGCCGGAAGAATCGGCCATGTCAACTTCATTTCGACTGCTTTTCTGAGTGCAGCTTGCTAACACGAATGCAAAAGCGATTGTATACAGAATAGTTTCAGGTTTCATGTTTCAGGTTTCAGGTTTCATGTTTCAGGTTTCAGGTCCGTCCGAATAAAAGTTAGTCCGAATACAAATAAAAACACATAGTTTAATAGTAATTATTCAACATGAAGCTGCCGTTTGTTCCCACGTCGATCCGCTTTCAATTCCCCCTAAAAAAGCACACCGCGCACATTCCAACACACACTGCGCACACGCTTGTAATGTTACTTTTTCTTGCGTTAGTTTCATGTAAACGAAATGTCAAAGTTGAGCCGTACAAGGATTTGACACACCAAAGTAACACATTCAAACGCGATAAGTATTATCGCCTTTACCTGCCTCAAGGTTATAGCGAGGGGAGTGAACGATACCCAGTGATCTATTTCTTTCACGGCTGGGGTGGACGTTACAAAAGTGATGACAATGCAAAGCTTGAATATGAAATGATAAAGACACTCGTTGACAAGTACAACGTTATTCTTGTGATGTGGGACGGGAACATGGAGGAGGAAGAGCCGCGGCCTTATAATATAGGCAACCATCCTGATGTAAAATATTACATTCAAATGAAGGACTATTTCCTCGAACTCGTGGCGCACGTCGATTCGACTTACCGGACTATTCCTGAAAAAAGCAAACGAGGTATCATTGGGTTCAGCATGGGTGGTTTCATGTCTTATTTCCTGGCGGGAAAATACCCCGACAAGATTGCCGCCGCCGTAAACATGACTGGCAGCCCAGAATTTTTTATCGGCTATCCTGACAATCATACACTTTACCCCGTTCGTTACACGTTCAGTAATCTTCGCGAAGTAAAACTGAGATTTCACAACAGCACCGCAGATGAGTTGACTTCACTCAACACGGAAGTGCATCAAGGAGCTTTATGGGATGACCATCCTGCCTATGAATATTGGCAGTTCGTGGGTGGACACGTGGTGGATGTTCCTGGCAAAACGGATGTGTTTGAAAAGGCAATGAATTTCGTTTCGAATGCATTCAAAAATCCAATTGATGAGCCTTCAACATGGTCTCACTATGATATCTATCCGGATTTTGAACTCTACAACTATAAAGTAACTTCCGATAAGAAAGAACCTGGTTTTATTTTCCTGAACCATGTAAGCCCGCATGGCTTTGGTATTTCCACCCATCAATGGCTTCCCGATGGTCCACCAGTTTCAACATGCAACATAGAGATCGTAACTGCACCAATCTATCCATCAAATACGATGTACAATGTGATCAAGTTTGACCGGAACGGCAAGGTACTTTCGGAATCATCACACTCAAGCGATGAGAATGGCAGCCTGCACATAACCGCAGATCAAAAGGGCTATGAAATTGGAATCTATCGTAAAGCCGATACCTTCGACTTCATCTGCGCCTCCTACTCAATTGATAAGGACAAGAGACACTTCAGGGCGGGCAAACCAAACAACCTCGCGTTAAATATTCTCAATCGAGGGGGCATCTTATCTACTCAACCAGTCAAGGTCAGTCTACATCCCACTGATAGCTCCGTCATTGTTTCCCCTCTATCAGTAACAGAAGGATCGTGGTCTAGTCAACGTGTTTTTCGAACAGCCCCATTTAATGTGGCTATTTCTAAGAACGCGCCTTCTAACGGCGCTCCAAGCGAAGTAAAACTAAAAATTCACATTGCTACCGACGATTTGAGTTTCGTTGATGAAATCATCGTCCCTGTATTGTACGATGTCCCGTTGTTCAAAGATCTGCTTGTCGATGATGGCCGACATGTAAATGATAGCTCTGGCGTCTATGGTAAAGGAAATGGAAACGGAAATGTCTCTTCCGGCGAACAGATCATGCTCTACACAAATGGTCACCGGCTACGAGTGTACACGGATGATCCCTATGTCGAAGCTGAAAACGAAAAGCTTGTCGACGAGGTGCTTCCCGCCAAATGGCCAGACGGATTTACGACGAGCTCAGTGATCAAGATCAGTGACAAATGTCCGGACGGCCACGTCATTGAAGGTGTGGGAAATTTCGAAACAAAGGGATATATGCCGATTGACCGCAAGGTGACTTGGGGAAAGGTGAAGATTCAGGTCAAAAACTAAGGCTTTAGATGAAAGAATTTCCAAATAACGTGAAGCTAATGTCATAGATACTTTAACTTTAATAACTCAACATCTAAAAATGAAAACCAAACGCAGGGATTTTTTGAAATGGACAAGTCTGCTCGGCCTGACAGCTACAGCTTCAAATGCTTTCTCCTTCGCCGGAGAACGCCCTGATATGCTTTCCACTGAACTCACAAAAAATACTTCTGCCTCTGACTTAATTATGAATGAAGAGAATCTAAGCATCATCGGTCAGTACGGACCATGGGCAGCGTCCCTTAAAGATGGCAAGTTACCGACCCACTCCTTCAGAAAACCGGAGTGGTCGAATCTTGAAAGCTGGAAGGACACGGCAAGAAAAAAACTCCTGGATCGGATGGCCATACCAAACATTGGTACCGCGCCTAAGGTCACCGTAAAGAAACAGTACACATACGATGGCTTGCACATTGAAGAGCTTTCATGGCAACTTCCATACGGCCGCGCAACGGATGCAATTCTTTTGAAACCAGCCAACGCAACGGGGCGATTACCTGCGATACTTGCCTTTCATGACCATGGCGGCAATAAGTATTTCGGAACGAGAAAGATCACAAAAACTTCCGATCAGCAACATGCATTGATGGTCGAACATCAACGCGATTATTACAGCAGTCGGGCATGGGCTAATGAAATAGCAAAAAGAGGATATGTTGTTTTGGTCCCCGACGCATTTACGTTCGGAACAAGGCGCGTAATGATTCAGGATGTTCCTGAACACATGCGCAACGGGCTATCAGACAAGGATCCCGAAAATCCGAACAACATAAAAGCGTACAACGACTGGGCGGGGCAACACGAGCATATCATGTCAAAATCGTTGTTCTGTGGAGGAACAACATGGCCATCCGTTTTTTTTGCAGAAGACCAAAAAGCCTTGGATATATTGTGTACGCGTGCCGATGTAGATACCAGCAACGTCGGATGCTGTGGCCTTTCCGGCGGAGGATTGCGCACCGTGTTTATGGGAGGACTTGAACAACGTATCAAGTGCGCCGTGTGTGTTGGATTCATGTCGACCTGGAACGATTTCCTTCTGAACAAATCGTACACACATACATGGATGACATACGTTCCAATCGCCCCGAATGAGCTTGATTTTCCAGAAATTTATGGACTAAGAGTTCCGCTACCGACGATGGTATTGAACGACTCCGACGACTTCCTCTACACGTTGCCTGAAATGAAAAAGGCCGACAACATCCTGGCGGAAGTATTCAAGAAAGCAAATGCATCTGATCGATATAAGTGTTCGTACTATCCTGGTCCGCATAAGTTTGATGCTGAGATGCAGAGTGAAGCGTTCGCCTGGTTTGATAAGTGGCTTAAGAAGTAGGTATAAGGTATGAAGGTATAGAGGTATAAGGTATAGAGGTATAGGGTATAGAGGTATAGGGGTATTAAGGCAAATAGTAAATTGAATCAACAATCACAGTCATTATGAAAAGCAATCGAAGAAATTTCCTGAAACTTTCCGGTCTCGCCGGAATAGGTCTCGCAAGCACAAATGTTCTGGATAGCCAGGCAGCTGCCGTGCAAGTAGATAGCCCATCCATTAGGCAGGGTGGAAAACATTTTAATATGAGCGGGTATGCTGCTCCAAAAATTGAAACAGTAAGAATTGGGTTTGTCGGACTGGGAAACCGCGGACCAGGCGCTGTCGACCGTATGAGCAAGATCGACGGTGTAGAGATTAAAGCGCTTTGCGATATCCGTCCCGACAGGGTGAACAAAGTAAAAGAAAAGCTCGCGAATACGGCTCATAAACCAGAACTATACTCCGGCGGAGAGGAAGAATGGAAAAAAATGTGCGACAGGAAGGATATCGATTTGGTATACATCGCAACACCGTGGAAGCTTCATACCCCAATGGCCGTTTACGCTATGGAACATGGAAAGCATGCAGCATCTGAGGTTCCCGCAGCTGTCACTGTCGATGAGTGCTGGCAATTGGTAGAAACATCGGAAAAAACAAAACAGCATTGTATGATCCTCGAGAACTGCTGTTACGATTTCTTTGAGCTGATGACGCTGAACATGGTAAGACAAGGATACTTCGGAGAGATTGTGCACACAGAAGGCGCGTATATACACGCATTGCTGGAAAGTAATTTCAACAAAACAGGCTACTATGACATGTGGCGATTGAAGGAGAACATGCGCAATGGAAGCCTCTATCCAACCCATGGGCTGGGGCCTATAGCCCAGGTTTTAGACATCAACCGGGGAGACAAAATGGATTACCTCGTATCTATGTCGAGCAATGACTTTCAGATGGCAGCAAAGGCAAAAGAGCTTGCAGCGAAAGACAGTTTCTATAAGCCATTTGAAAACAAAACGTATCGTGGCAATATGAATACAACAACGATACGCACCTCCAAAGGTAAAACGATGATGATCCAGCACGACGTCACCTCACCAAGACCCTACTCACGAATTCACCTGGTCAGTGGTACAAAAGGAACTGCACTAAAATATCCTGAGCCGGGACGTATCTCAAACAACCATGAGGGATGGTTAAATGAAGAGGAATTCAAAGCGCTGGAAGAAAAATACGCGCCGCCGATCGTCAAGAGAGTTGGCGAACTTGCCAAACAGATCGGAGGACATGGAGGTATGGATTTCCTGATGGATTGGCGATTGATCGATTGTTTGCGCAATGGACTTCCACTGGATATAGATGTGTACGACGCTGCAGCATGGAGTTCAATAGCACCGCTCAGCGAAAAGTCGGTGGCAAACCGTTCCAATTCAGTTGACATTCCAGACTTCACTTCCGGATCCTGGAAGACAAACGAAGCCGTGGATGTAAACCTGCAAAAGGGAGGCAACACCAAAGTGAAACTATAAAAGTTGTCGATGGAAATAGTAATTAGTCGCGATGTCAGTCAGCTGGGAAAGGAAGCAGGCACCCACGCCGCCCGGGCTATACGCTATGCAATTTCCGAACAGGGAATCGCCAACATCATCCTTGCAACAGGCACCAGTCAATTCGAAACATTGAATCAACTGATCTCAGAAGAAGAAATCGATTGGAGTAAAGTGGTGATGTTCCATCTCGATGAATATATCGGTTTGCCGGTCTCTCATCCTGCGAGTTTCCGAAAGTATTTACAGGAGCGATTCATTGCAAAGGTCCCGCCTCTAAAAGCGGCATTTTTGATCGATGGAGAGAATGATCCCGTGGCTGAATGCGACCGGTTAAGTAAACTGATTTCGAAACATCCGATCGATGTCGCGCTCGTTGGTATCGGTGAAAATGGCCACCTTGCATTCAACGATCCTCCAGCAGACTTCGATATTGAAAAACCGTACATCGTTGTGGATCTCGATGATCAGTGTGTTCAACAACAATTTGGTGAGGGATGGTTTCCATCAATCAATGACGTTCCGCGAAAAGCTATCAGCATGTCTGTAAAGCAGATTATGAAATCAAAGCATATCGTATGTTCTGTACCAGACGCCCGGAAGGCAGTAGCTGTAAAAAATACTGTGGAAAATCAAGTGAGTAATATTTATCCAGCGAGCATTCTTCAGACACACCAGCACTGTACAATCTATCTCGATCCGTTGTCAGCGTCATTATTAACTCCCGGGATAATCGCCTAAACCATACGCTTCCAGATGACCAAAACCACTGAAACAGCGATTGATGTAACAGCCTTGACAAAAAGGGACTATGTTATTTCGATCCTGATCATAGCATCGTTGTTCTTTATTTTTGGTTTTGTTTCCTGGGTAAATGCCATTCTCATCCCCTACTTCAAGATCGCTTGTGAGATCAAGACAAACGTTAAGTTGTATCTTGTAACATTCGCATTTTACATCTCCTATTTTTTTATGTCCGTTCCGTCGTCGTATTTGTTGATGAGGGTGGGTTTTAAAAAAGGGATGATGGTCGGTTTCTGGGCAATGGCCCTTGGAGCCTTCATCTTTGTGCCCGCTGCACTCATGAGGACATATGAAGTATTCCTGTTCGGACTATTCATGATCGGAATTGGCCTGGCAGTCCTGCAAACTGCGGCCAACCCATACATCACTGTGCTGGGTCCAAAAGAAAGAGCAGCTCAGCGGATTAGCATAATGGGGATCTGTAACAAGGGAGCCGGCATACTCGCGCCATTGATATTCGCTGCAGTAATCCTCAGGGATACGGACAGCGAACTTATCAAGTCGTTGGGAACAATGGCGGAGGGTGAAAAAAATGCGGCATTGGACGAACTGATCCGCAGGGTGATCGTTCCTTACGCATGTGTTGGAACTGTATTGTTTTTATTGGGATTAATGGTTCGTATCTCACCGCTTCCCGAGATCAATACAGAAAAAGAAACTGATGAGGTCGCCATCGCAAACGCCAGTAAGAAAAGCATCTTTCAGTTCCCTCACCTGGTTATGGGAGCGCTTGCTATTTTTCTCCACGTGGGCACACAGGTTATAGCGATTGATACAATCATCGGATATGCCGATTCGATGAAGATAAGTTTGTTGGAAGCTAAAGCCTTTCCGTCGTACACATTGACGGCAACAATTTGCGGTTATATCCTTGGAATAATTTGTATTCCCAAATTCATCAGCCAGGTTACGACACTTCGATTATGTACCCTTCTTGGAGCTGTCTCCACTTTGCTTATCATATATACTCATGGTGAGGTTACATTCTTGGGGCACACGAGCGACATATCAATATGGTTTGTTGTTCTTTTGGGACTTGCTAATTCATTGGTGTGGGCAGGGATATGGCCCCTTGCGCTTGATGGATTGGGACGCTTTACAAAATTAGGAGCTTCTGTTATGATTATGGGTTTGTGTGGAAACGCATTGATGCCGCTTGTGTACGCATATGTCGCCGATGTCTATCAAAGTGTACGACTTGGGTACTGGGTTCTGTTCCCTTGTTACCTCTACCTGGTATTCTATGCCTTTCATGGTCATAGGGTAAGAAGCTGGACAGGCGCGACAGCCGAATCAACAAAAGTAACGTCATGAATGGCTCGCGTGTAAGAATATTCAACGGCAATTTGATAATGCCAAACCGGATCATCAGGAACGGGACAGTCGTTATAAACGACGGTGTAATTGAATATGCAGGTGAAGGGAACATTGAGGTTAATGATGTTATAGAAATCGACGCCAGAGGAAATTATGTCGCTCCTGGATTCATAGATATACATGTGCATGGCGGGGCGGGACATGATTTTATGGATGGAACTGAGGATGCGTTCCTGAAAATTGCAAAGCTTCACGCCAAATACGGCACTACATCAATGCTGCCGACTACACTTTCTGCAAGCAAGGAAGAATTGCTTCAAACACTTTCCGCTTACGAAAAGTCAATCAAGAGTAATGTCGATGGCGCACAATTCCTGGGGCTACATCTTGAAGGGCCTTACTTCGCGATGGCCCAGCGCGGCGCACAGGATCCCCGTTATATCAGAGATCCCAACCCCGAAGAATACAAAGAGATCATCTCACGTTCCCCGTTCATTAAACGGTGGAGCGCCGCCCCGGAGCTAAAGGGCGCAATTGAGTTTGGAAAGTATATGAAGTCGCATGGAGTCTTGCCGGCAGTAGCCCATACGGATGCTATCTATGAAGACGTGGTTGTCGCGTTCGAAAACGGATACACTCTTGCCACTCACCTTTACTCGGCAATGTCGGGCGTGACGAGGCGTAATGCCTATCGATATGCGGGCGTGATCGAGGCTGCGTTCATTATTGACGAAATGGATGTGGAGATCATTGCTGATGGAGTTCACCTCCCTCCTCCCCTGTTGAAGCTGGTTTATAAAATTAAAGGAGCAGAGCGTACTGCGTTGATAACAGATGCAATGCGGGCAGCAGGTATGCCTCCAGGTGAAAGTGTGCTAGGCAGCCTTCATAACGGACTAAAAGTAATCGTGGAAGATGGCGTGGCAAAGTTACCTGACCGTACTTCCTTTGCCGGCAGCGTTGCGACAGCAGATCGTCTCGTGAGGACTATTACGTCAATGGCTGACATTCCACTGACTGATGCTGTGCGCATGATGACTTCTACACCCGCGCGTATTCTTGGCGTGAATGAAACGAAGGGATCGCTTGCTGCCGGTAAGGATGCCGATATTGTGATATTCGATCCGGATATTCGGATCGAGACGACGATTATTAAGGGAAGCGTTGTTTACAGTAGGGATTCGGTGGGCGTAGTTTCATAGTCAATGGTGATGCTAACCCAAAGGGCGTGCCCCCGACTTTTTTCACCGCAGAGGGCGCAAAGTTAAATACGCGCAGAGGGCGCAAAAAAATGCAATCTGAATCGCCCTTATACCCTATACCCTATACCTTATACCTTATTTCCCAATTTTCTTATTTCCCTATCTCTTCCAATATTTCCCCCAACGCCCGCTGATAATCCTCGTTATAAGTCATCTGGTTATGTCCCTGGCCTCTGAGGGTTATCAATTTGTCTCCGGTTTTAAATTCATCTTTTAGTTTCAATGACGAGCCATAGTAGATAACTTCATCAACATCACCATGGAATATGACCACTGGCATTTTGCAATCTTTTAGATTTTTGTTCGTCTCAAGTTTGTACCTCAATAGGAATGTAGGAATAATTGAATAGGTGCGTCTCATCACATCCGTCAGACTATAATATGGCGCTTGCAAAATCAGAAGCCGGGGGTCGTTTTCAGAAGCGATTTTGGAAGCAAGTCCTGTACCGAGCGAATAACCTAGCACTATTATTCTGTCTTCGCTATATTCCTTTTTCATTTCGTCATAAGCTGTTTGAATATCTTTGTATAGTTGTTCTTGCCCCTTGATAACACCTTCACTTTTTCCGTAACCACGATAGTCCAGTAGAAATATATCATAGTTCAAGTCTGTGTACGTCTTTGCAACGTCGCCCCATGAATTTAACGCGCCTCCATTGCCATGTAGGTAAAAAATTACTCCTTTTGAACTGTCAGCTTTAAATAGGAGTCCATTTAAGATCATCCCATCGTTAGTTCTTATATTCTTCTCCTCAAATGTTTGATCAAATTGAAATAGATGGTTTTTGGATAATTTCTCGGGAAAGAAGATCAATTTCTCCTGAAAAAAATACAAGAGTGCGCAAACCAAAATATATCCAATTAGAATTATGGCCAGTGAATTCATGAGAAACTTTTTCATTGAAAGAAATCCTAACGCTACCTACCATTAACTTTACCCGCGAGCGCAAAACCCCAAACCACAAACGCGAAACATCCAAGGCCTGCGCCAATAAATAACGGATTCCAGAAACGGGTTGTAAGAAGCGAGTATGTTATTGCAATGGTTGGCATTAACGCAGCGATAGCCGTTGCACGTAGGATGTTTCGACTAACGGCCTCACGAGATAGAGCAAAAAGCATCACACACAATGCGATTATGTCAAAGCCACCGTGAAGCCATACATGGTCGGAGAATGAAGTCTTTGCACTCACTCCGGTTTCGGATTGAAACATATCCATCATTTTCGGATAAAAAATAGTTATCAAACCAAAAACCAGCCAGTAGGCGCCCATGCTTGTTAAATAAATTCTTGTTTTGTTTGAGTTGTTGGTTTCCATGCTGCAGATGATTTTTGTCCTTAATTAATTTGGAATTGATAAGTCCCTATCGGCGCTGTCCTTGGTTGTGTTTCTTCTCGCCCAGACCTTGATGCGGCAGACACATAATACTCAATAGATGTAGCTTCATTGTGATAGGGTATCTCACCAAAAAAGTGATTTTCATTTCCTGTTGAATTCAGCACAACTGATTCCCAATCCTCGCCACCCTTAACTCGCCAAAACAATCTACAACGCTCCTTTATCAAGCCTCTATTGCTATAGTCAATAATAGTAACATAAACTGTATTATTCTGCTTAGCGCTCACTTTATGATTTATTCGTTTGGTACTGATGAAAATCATTTGCGAATCCCATATGGCTCTGGTTCTGCAATGCAGGGCGTCTCCCTCAGTCCATCCATATCCTGTTGTGTAATGCTCCTGCATTGCTGAATTTACAATAGGTTCATTGGTCAATTCAAATTCAAAACCCTTTACTTTATAACCTGGCATAGCCTTTCGCCATGTTTTTAAGGCTGAACTGTCCTCTTTTATTTTGAATAGTGGGACATAAATAACTTTATTAACAATGATGGAATTTGTGTAAGCAGCTAACCTTTCACCAGTGTACGGCGCTGTTTTTATCCTTAAAATTTCATATGGTCTTCCATACGGTGTTTTTATTGGCATCAGTTCTTGTCGAATAATGTTTTCATATATGGGGTATAATTCATGATTAATGGGAGGCTCGGCTATGAGGATTCGCTCTTCATCCAATAGCTTCATAAAGCAATCAATATGTTGAATTCCTTCTTTTTCGAAGTTGGAAATGATATGATAGTTATTGATGCCCAGTAATTCCTTATTCAGTTTTAAGAATGTGTCTTTTGGTACATTATAGAATTTATTCTCGCTGAGGAGTATACAGGTTGAAAAAGCTGTACCCAGACCATCGGTCATTACATTACCTCCCGTATTAATGTAAGGAAGGTCTAATACAGGCATATTCAATCCTCTGCCCAAGGGTAATGTTGCATTGTCGTCTACTTCTGTTTTTATGATTTTATTGTCCCCGGTTTTGTAGAGAAAAAATAGTGAGTCGTCACATCCGAGTCTTGATGCTGGAGTTGAATAAATGTACTTGCCATCACCCAGCATCATTTTTCCATCAGCCGTAAACACGGCACTTGGTCCCCAGTCCCTGGTCCACCATGAATCTATTCCTTGTGGTGTATAAATAAATGTATTATGGGTCGAGTCGATTCCCCATTTTGCATACCACCCGGCGGCGTCATTTCTTGAACCATTGTCCGACACAAGTGTATAAAGATGGTTGTCCCTTGACAGCTCGACAACTAATTTGTAGGGGACACTTAGTGGCCATACTACCATTGTCCCGATTGCAGGTTCCCATTCAGCTGCTGTTCTGTTTGACAAGTCCTGAGAATAGTAGTTTGATTCCGGTGTTTCCGTTTTGTTATTTGAACGATTTATGCAGGAGAATAGCATTATCAAGGACGCAACAATAGACGTCAGCAGCCCAAAAGATTTTCTTATCTGCATATCATCAATATAGTATATTCTATGTGCATCACCATCCCGAAGGTTCTGGCGTCGCGGGTATTGAGTGCAAGTCAGAAAAGTTAAAGCCGTCCTGAACTTCTGTTAACTGGAACGGCTGATTCACCTGACCGCGTCGTATTTGTCCACCGTGACCGTTGTTTGTGGCGATCCGTAGGATTCCTTTGAAAAGGCATGGCTTTGCAAAAGCGAAAACAACAACTTACTCTTCACCTCGCAAATGGCAAATGCATTTTTATCGTGGGCAAGTATTTGCTCATCATTCGATGTTGAAGGGGCAGAATCACAAGTCTGTTTTGCCACTTCTCCCGATAAAAACAAAAAAACCAACCAATATTCGATATTAATTATCTAACTTTTGTGTGTATTTATTGGAATTTCTAAATTGATAAGAACAAAACAGTTATGGAAAAAAAGCTAATCGGTGTCGCCTTATCATTATGCTTGATACCTCTAATAATAGCATGCAGTGCTAAAAAGGAAGAGCTGGTAATTGACAAGGAACAAATCAAAAAAGAGATTCAGGCTAAGGAAAATCAATTTGCTGAATTGTATAACGCAGGAGAAATGAAAAACATAGGATATTATGCAGACGATGTAACAACGTTTCCTCAAAACAATGCACCGTTGGTAGGAAAACCGGCCGTATTAGAATACTTGAAATCCGGCGCCGATACGTCCCCTAGTGGCAACACGATTACATTTACTACCAACGAAGTTTTTGTATCAAATGATGGAAATCAAGTTGTAGAAATTGGTTATTTCAAGTTAGCAGACTCCACCAATGTTTCTATTAATACAGGAAACTATATGGTGTTATTTGAAAAAAGAAATGGTAGCTATGTCGTTGTGAGAGAAATGAGCGCTTCTGATATGCCACTTGAATAAAAGCGCCAGGACCCTGATCAAACTAAAAAAAAACCTAATCCCTGGACAAAGGCAGGTTGTTGATCAGCCATTTTTTTTGCAACTCAATCCGATAGGTGTCGGATCGATAGCTTTCAGATCATATGAGAAGCGATTTTGTTTATCGTCTTCGGCCACCTCCGCCTCTGGCACCACCGCCACCACTAAATCCACCTCCTCTTGAACCCCCACTATGGCCTCCGCCGCCGCTATACCCACTGCTCCCTCTTGAGCCGCCGCCACTATAGCGGGAGGCTCCGTTTGAACTAGATCTGGATGGCTGAGTAGAAACGCCCGACTGACGGTTCGAAGGCGTTTGTCCTGCTCGTTCACGTGTAGGTCCTGCTCCACCTGCCTCTCGTGTGGATGGCGAATTTCTCGCCGCGTCACGTGTAGGTCCTGCCTCGCGTGTGGATGCTGATGCACCACCCCTATTGCGATCAGAGGTAGATGCTCCACCTCTACTACGATCAGAAGTTGAGGGACGCGTTGATGCAGCATTATTCCGGCTATAATTACCTTCCCGATTATTACGATTGACGGTATTGGAAGTGTTTCTCGTCCTATTATAGTTGTTAAAATTGTTAGTATTATGAATTACGGTCGTATTGCCATGATAACCATATCCGCCATGATGGTAATGAGCGTGAGCCCCCCAGTACATGCCAATTGCCATGACTGAAAACGCAGCAAAATAAGGCGGATAAAAGCCATAATAATACGGTGGGACATAGGGCACATACGCAGGAGAGTACACATATTGGACAATCGGCGCTTGTTCGACGATGACGGTTGTTGTCTTTGCAGGTTGAGTGACGACTTTAACAGTGTCCGGACCTTTATACCCTGGGTTGGCAGTAACTGCAGGGGTTGATGACTCCTTCAGCTCAACGACATAATTCTTGCCGTACAGGACTTCATCGCCGACGATCTGCATTGTGATTTTTTTCTGATCATCCTTCGACACCAAAATAACCGCCACATCCTGGGTTTCTTTTTCACTTACAGCAATCTGAAGAACAAATGTGAAATCATCTTTATCCTGCTTTGTTACAACTTTTATAAAATCAACCTTCTTATCCAAATTCAGATCCATGTTATTGATCCCTGTTTTTTCAAGGTTCAATGATTTTTCAAACTCTTCAATAGTCTTTGAGTTTTGAAATAGATCCAAAACGGCATAAAGATCAAGATTATCTCCAGGCAAGCCTAATAGCGTCGAATCGGGTACTGATTGAGAAAATGCCGTCAGACTCAGGCAACTCATCCCGATAAATATCGGGATTACGACATATGGGAAAATATATTTTTTCATAACAGGAGGATTTCGCGAAAAGCTTATGTGTAAGTTATGAAAAATAGACCACTAAGCAGAATTTTTTTCACTGCGCCAGAGTGACATCGGTGGGTTTCTTTAAATTCTGAGCTATTCTACATTCAACATCCAGGCACCATCATTGAACCATTTTTTTTCAAGCAGTTGCAGGGTTCCGGACAGTTCCAGGGACGCAAGATAGTTCTGCACAAGATTCAGGAATTGAGGATCACCAGGTGGCAACGCCATGCCTATTGGCTCAATGGTTAAAGGCTGCTCGGTGGTCACCAGGTCCTTGCCTTGATGTTTCAGTACTGTAAGAACACAGATGGGTTTGTCGGCCACCATTGCGTCAGCCTTATCACTTAATATCATTTCTACCCCTTCATCATAACTATTAACCAGAATCATCTCGTGTTTTGACATGAAGTTTTTCACAAATTGTTCACTGGTTGATCCTTTCAGACTTATGATCTTGAATTTTTTTCCACTCGTGGCATTATCAGCTGACGTAAACTCAGAAACTTTATTCGATTTCGTCAAGATAGATTTTCCCGAAAGTATGTAGGGACCGGCAAAAAGTGCATTCAAATTTCGCTCTGGTGTCATGGTCATGCCTGACATAATGCCGTCAATTTTGCCTGCTTTAAGAGCACCCATCAAATCAGCAAAAGGTGTTTCAACCAGTTTCAATTCCACACCCATGTTTTTTGCCAGGGCTTTCGCCAGATCTACTTCGTATCCTATCAACTCACCGGACTTTGACTTCATAGAGAACGGCGGTTGTTTACCAGTCATTCCGATGCGTATCTCACCCTTCTTAACGATGCTGGAAAGTACTTGCTGACTAAAGGCGGGCAATGAGATCAAGGCCACCAGTAGAATGACTGTGAGGTAACTTAAAAAACGTTTCATAGTATTGGATTGATTGGTTGCAAATGTTACGCTTGTGTTACGTGCATTCGATGTCATTCGAAAAATGCGCTGGAGTTTTACTTCCCTAACATAGTCAATTTATTTGAGTATCCCTCTTTGGCGAGCTCATACCGAAAGTCCAATGTTGCCCGCGATGCAAGGAATTTCGTCGCCATTATTTAAAAAAAGGAAGTAAAAAGAATGGATAAAAAATGGAAGCTATGCATACCGCATTAAGAGCGTCTGATCTTACCGGCAGCAAAATGAAGACTTAGAGCAAGGATGGTCCAATAAAACGCAAACCCGACTAGAAAAAATGGAGGTGGCGTATCAGGATCCTGATGCAAAAATTTAATAAACGGCAACATGGGGCCTATCAAGATTATTTTGATAGGGCTAAGAATTGTGGATATGACAGATTTCCAGGCCACTTGTGATTCCGATCCAAAAAAGGATTCGGGTGACTGATCCAACGTCAACGTGGTACCAAATAGAAAGGCAAATGCGAAAATGAGGAAGATCAAGACAAATTTTATCCTTGAAATTTTCATAAAAGCTTGTTTTCAATTGCAAAACAAAAGTACTTTGTAATACAAAGTTAATCGACAAAATCACTTTTGCAATCACTATTTTGGGCTATTTATTGGGAAGAGCGGATTAGGCTGTTGGTGGCGAGTATTGATCTTCGGCAACACTATGTGAGCGGCCGTCAAACGCTCAATACGCTAATTATTCAGAATGAAAATTCTATCCGCGGAATAGTCAATAAAACACTTTGTCATTTTGAAAAAACCGAAGCCTAAAATTCCCTGAAAATCTTCTGTTATCCCATTTAAACTTAGTGAGCTTTTTATTGACGAAAAGTCCATAGCTAAAAAACTGTCAAACTTGAAATGATGTCCGCTGATTTCCAATGAAACTTCGTCAACGGTGAACACGTCATATGTAAGTCCGCCAGCACCCCCACCTTTTTCCCCGGTTGGAGACAGATTTAGTTTAAGCTCCTTTGCAAAATCACAGTCAAGCAAATTGGCTGACGCACCAGTGTCGAGCAGGATATTTGCATGAACATCATTCGCAAATGTCACCTTAATAATGGGATGCCCTGCGCCATTATAGGAAAATGGAATGGATACATAACCTTCTCTGATGAATGCTTCTTCTATTGCTTTCATATCCCCCTGATGAAACAATTCATTCCGCTGGGTGTAACTATACTCTCGATTAACGTAAATGCCGCCTGGATCGGGATTAATTAATAGTAATTTTTCGGATCTTGGGTAACCCGCCACCTTGTGTTAAAAAAATATGCCCACTTGCGTCCATCGTCATGCCTTGTATTTGAGTAAACAGCGCACTTGATCCAGGCCCATCTAAGGAACCAAAAATACTTCCTGCCACTGTCACAACGGAGCCGTCTGGTGCGATTCTACGGACCGCAAAGCTATCAGCCAGATACAAATTACCTGCGATATCTTTAGCGATACCAGTGATGCCATTGAATTGGGCGTTGGCAATTGTTCCGTCTCGATACCCATACACTTCACTGCCGGCTACCGTTGTCACCTGTCCGTTACTGGTAACCTTCCTTATCCGGGAACCATCCGCTACATAAACATTTCCTTCAGCGTCCACGGTTAGGTTGGACGGGCTTTGAAATTTTGCCTCGGATCCTGTCCCATCTTTATATCCCTGAATACTCCCCGCCAATGTGCTGACAGTCCCATCAGGAGTTATTTTGCGGATTTTGAAGTTTGACCAATCAGCGACATAAAGATTCCCGTCTTTGTCAACGTCAATATCAGGAAGGAGTCCAAACCGGGCACTGGCCCCTGGACCGTCCACATCTCCGGAATCAGCACTTCCTGCCAGAGTTGTCGCCTTCCCGTCTACGTCAATTTTTAAAATATATGCGCCTAAAATTGTAGCATAAACATTTCCATTTGGAACTACAGCAATTCCCCATGGAGTGTCCTGTCCCGGTGAAGACCATAAGGTATGTACGCTACCATCCTGGGCCATTTTAACAATTTCAATTAATGGATAATTGTGTGTCAGAAATAAACTTCCTTCACTATCGATTGTAACATCCAGCCCAAAACCCGCCATGCTAGTGACTTCTACATTTGGCAGGTAGATAGGTTTAGTAACATGAAATTCCTCCGTTGAGGTTACCATATTGCCATTTGACGTTACCGTGATCTTACCACTGGTAGCTCCCACAGGCACCATGGTATTGATGCGTTGTCTACCAACGCTATCTTGGTACACGTATTCTACTTCGGCAACAGTTCCATTGAAGGCAACGATGCTGGTATTTTGGTGTGGGCCCACACCTAGCTCCGGAGGGACCGTGGGGATAAATTGATCACCAATAATAGTCACTGGGGATCCGATGACTCCGCTGCTGGGATAAATATTAGTAATGACCGGAGCGGGTCCAGGGTTGCCTTCATTGCCACAGGAAACAAAAGTTATGAAGGAAAGGACTGCCAGAAATTCTGCTATGTAAAGGAAAACGGAGTTTTTCATCAGCCTCAGCAAATCTAATATAGCTAATTGCGGGTAAATAAAATGGAAGGGCGTTTAACGAGAATAATAATTAAAATTTTGTCCCCATCAGAGTCACTGATGCCTTCGAAGGAACACTCTTTCAGCTTTTAAAAGTTTCTTTGCAAAATGATCAGAGTCCCTCGTTCCTCGGTGACTCTGATCGGGTATAGATATTCTCCTGCAAAGGTTTATTCAATACACTTCAAGGTCGCGACCAATTACAAATTTATTAGGATAGTGAGATTTCATATCGCTAAGAATTTCATCGTAAGAAAGCCCGTTATAGTGATAAAGTATTAGCAATTTAGGCTTTGCAAGTTTTGCAAGCTCAGCTAATTGATGTGTGGTTGTATGGTACTTGGCAGCAAATTCCTGAAAGGTAACAGGTCTCCCGGCAAGCCATTGAGGTGTTTGAGCTTCGTGAATCAACACATCACAGGAATTGCAGGCAGATATTGTTGCCTCTGTAGGATTGGTGTCCCCTGATATCACAATGCTTCGATCTTTAGTGTCAAACCGGTATCCATAACTTTCCATCGCATGTTTAGTTGCAAACGCGGTTACGGTAATATTCGAATCTTTATAAACCACTCCTTGCTTGACTTCATGTGCGTTTACGCCGTGGCCTTCAGGAAATGCTCTCTGATTCCCATACGCATTGGTTCGCGTGTCTATGTCTGCGCGATATGCTTTAAGTATATTCTCAGTCATCGCAATAATGCCAGGAGGGCCATATACCTCCAATGGAAAACGACGTCCAACTGTCCATGGTGTAAAAATTAAATCCGGAAAACCAACCGTATGGTCGGAATGAAGATGCGTTACAAAGACCACTCTTAACTGTACAGGATCGAGAGCAGGAATTTTGTTGACAATAGAGGCAGATTTTGACCTCCTTACAATGCCGGGACCCATATCAATAATGTAGGCTACACCGTTAACTACAATCGCCGTTGCCGGTCCTGACCTGTCGGGATCTATTCCAGGAGTTCCTGTGCCTATCAACACTACTTTCGTAGCCGAATCTGAACTAAGTTGTTGCTTTTTCCAGTAAGTATATTTCCCAAAGGAAATAGTTTGATTATTTAATGGTGTCTTTCCATTATCAACCTCGAACACTACAGGTAACACCAATACAAACAAGCCGGCATACTGAAAACTTTTCATAAATCAGAAATCTATGTATTAGTTATCGCGGACCTTTCCCCGCCTTTGCATTTTTAAGTAGCATCTTAAAAGTCCGTGACGTCGTCGTAGTTCGGCCTTCCATGCCCTGATCAATCAATTATTTGTTCTCATCCGATAGCTATCGGATGATTCCGGATGGGCCGCCACCGTTGGATAAACGCTCAAATTAGAACGACAGGAATTTGTTCACAATGGATTGTTGTTCCATGCTCGACTGTCAGCAGTATTTCACCCCTTAAAGCATAGATCCTTTCTTCACTGTTCGATCCCGATAGTTATCGGGACGTTTGTAAGCGGCTATGATTACTCCGCTTGGTGTAACCATACTCTCGACTAATGTAAATGCTGCCGGCGTCGCTCCGTTGTCAAACAATTTTTTTCCTTTACCTAGAGTTACTGGGTAAATTTTAAGTTTGATCTCATCCACCAAGTCATTTTTAAGCAGCAGCTGAACGAGCTTACTACTGCCCCAAACTTGAATATCAGGACCGTTCGAACTCTTTACCTTTTTAATGTCCGCCGCGCTTCTGACTACTTTGGAATTTTTCCATCCCACAACTTTTGGATCTGACTTTTTCATGGTCTTTGACAGGACAAATTTTGTGCCTTCATTGATACCGGGCCAAACGTCTCCGTGTTCAGGCCAGTAGTGGACCCAAATCTCAAATGTTTTTCTACCCAACAGATAATCCGCAGGTTGCTGCAGTTCTTTTTGCACCACTTTGTCGCCAGCGTCGTCCCAGTACGGTGCAACCCAACCACCAAATTTGAAACCGCCTGAGGTATCTTCCTTTGGTCCACCCGGCGCTTGCATCACTCCATCTAATGTAATCATTGATAAGACAATTATTTTTCTCATACGTTTCTTTTGAAATTGATTTTGTTACGATACTCACCGAACGACTCAGTCGGTAGGTAAATCTCGCCAAAAAAAGATCGTGCATTGCTGTGCTGATGCGACAATCTTAGTGGCAGAATACGACAAAGGTTGATAGTCCTGATTAGAAAGGTGAAGCCGATCGCGCTGGCTCACCCCTTATACCATATACCATATACCTTCCCATGTTCAAACCTGTTGGAATTGAATAGTAAACTCGGTTTGCTCTCCAACTCTTGTCTCTATATTCAATGATCCACCATGAGCCTTCACAATATCATACGTAAGGCTTAGTCCCAAACCCGTTCCCTGGCCAGCGGGCTTCGTCGTAAAGAACGGTTGAAAGATTTTATCCTTAATTGAATCGGGAATTCCGCCGCCGTTATCTTTTACGCTTATTAAAACTTTATCGCCAGTTCTTTTTGATCTCACCGTCACTGTTGGTTCATACTCGGGCCGCGCTTGAGCTAGCTCACCTCTCCGTTGTGCAACCGCATAGAACGCATTGTTTAATAAATTTAAAAGCGCCCTTCCAATATCCTGACGCACAACATTAACTTTCGGAAGAGATGAATCGAAATCTGTTTCAATTTTGATCTGTGTCGGGACTGCATTAAGTGCCGACCGTCCATCCTTTGCACGAAATCCATGATATGCCAACCTCAAATATTCATCACATAATGCATTAATGTCAGTTGGTTCTTTTTGACCGCTGGTTGTTCTTGAATGCAGCAACATGCCCTTAACGATTGCATCAGCCCTCTTGCCATGATGATTTATCTTTCCAAGGTTCTGTTCAATGACGTTGAGCAAGTCATCCTCCAACTGATCATCTCTGTGTGCTTTCGGTTTTGACCTTTCACTTTTTAACTCCCCAAACAGTTCTCTGTTCACTTCGGAAAAGTTATTTACGAAGTTTAACGGGTTCTGTATTTCATGGGCAATGCCCGCAGTAAGTTCTCCCAACGAAGCCATCTTCTCAGATTGTACAAGCTGTGCCTGCGTAGCTTTTAATTCAACCAACGTTTTTTCCACCTTGTCCTTATGCTTCTCCAGCGCGAGGTTCGCTTGCTGTTTGCTCCTGATATTTCTGTAGAGGATTACTACAGCTAAAAGCAATAGGCCTACACCACCAAGCAAAGCATATTGCCTTATTCTGCTCTCATAAGCACGCTTTTCATACGCCATTTCGGTCTGACGTTCTTTCTCACTAAACATTAGAGCCTGGGCCATTTGTATTTTTTGTGTGTTGTACACACTGTCTCTCGCCGCATTGGCAATTTTGAGAAATCGAAGTGCTTCGGCCGGATCACTTGACTCCAGCAACGTTGACAGCAGATTTCCGGCACCTATCACGATACCTTTGAACGACCTTGGGCGCCCTATGTCATAAGCCTTCCTGGCATAAAAAACTGCCGAGTCATTTTGATTAAGCCTGATGAATAAATTAGAGAGGCTTAAATAACCACCTGCAACATCTACTAACTCATTCATCCGTTCCGATGCAGCTATGGCTTGTAAATAGTATTTCTTTGCAAGTTCATTGTTCCCTTTGTTCCTGGACACAGTTCCCATTGTCTTCAGCACCTGACTTTGAATTCTGTCGCTCTTAATCGCGACCGCTTTATCGTAGCCGATTTTTGCCACATATAAAGCGGAATCTGGTTTATTCATACCTAAATAAGTGGAAGCAAGCCACCAATAGGTCACTGCATAAAAGAAAGGATCTCCATGGTCAGACAATACTTTGTTGGCCTTTTTGAAATAATTGAAAGCTTCCTGCGGATTCCCTAAAAGCATAAGGTTAACCTGGCCTACACGGATCAAACAAGCACCCTCATGATCTTTGAAGTGATGTTCCTGTGCAATCTTCAACGCCTTTAAGCCTGTTTCCAGAGCCTGGGCTGCGTCTGTCACGGAATTTTGAAAATAAAAGCAAAGAACCAGGTATGCCCGCATCTCACCAAATGGAAAATTTATACTGCGGGACAGCTGTAACACCTGATCTGCGAAATACAACGTGGAATCAGGTTTCTCCGTGCGATAAGCTTCTGCCAGATCGGCCAATATTATTGCCCGGCTGGTATCCTGAACTGCTTTGGCCAATTGTTGCCTCAAACTACCAGCTTGCTGGATGTTTACATTCTGTGCCGACGTCGTTTGCCAGATCGAGAAACCAATCAGAATCGATACAACGTACCGGGTATTTATTTGTGTTTTCATTGGTGACTTCGGGCCTGATCAGGCTTTAATAAAACTATCCAGCCAACGTGTCGCATGTAGGCGTGCCGGTAGAACAATTTAATAATTATAAACCAATTCTATGCCTTGAATTTTGTGGATTGTAGAGGTTTTTCCAGCAGCGTGAAGCCATAACCTAACCGTCAGATGCGAATTGACCATAACGTCTGGCTATTGGCAGTCGTTGTCTCTAATCATTTGAAGTGGTCTCTATCCAATTCTTTAATAAAACGTCCAGGTAGTTCAGTGGTATTGTTCCATTCTTAAGACAATTGTCATGGAAAACCTTGATGTTGAACCCGTCCTTTAATTTTTTTTCAGCTTCCTTTCTAAGATTTATAAAATACATTTCACCCACTCCGTAAGTAGTCATTTGTCCTGGGATAACAGCTATTCTATCAACATAGTTTTCAGCGTCTTTTTTTGTCATTGACGTCTGTTTGTTTAAAGTGTATTCAATTGCTTCTTCTCGTGTCCAGTTCTTAAAGTGGATTCCGGGGTCAACTACCATTCCAGTGGGTAGTCCCATGAACATAGATAAACTGGATTTTTCTGATGAATAAAGTCCCATCTCATCGCTTAATGTTTCAGTATACCGGGCCCAACCTTCAGCAAAGCCTGAGTTACCCACATACTTTGTTATTGGGTGAGATTTTGATATTTCTCTACTAATTGCTATTTGGAGATGATGGCCGGGATATGTCTCATGAAACGCAGTCGATTCAATTTCACCAACAGTCTGACTTTTAGGTTCCGATGTCTGCTGTACATATTTTGCTGGACGCTTCCCATCGTCTGAAGCAGGCAAATACCTTGAATATCCAGTTGCCTCTTCAATAGCTGGGATTGGTTCAAGTATTACATCTGACTTTGGAATTATACCGAAATAATCTTTGATGCTGATTTTAGCTTTATCGATAGATGATTGTGCGAGTTTGAGAAGTTCATCTTTGTCATTTAAGTAGACTGATGAGTCGGCCTTTAGATATTCACGAATTTCTTTTAAGTCGTTCGTTTTATAAACCTTTTGCCCAATTTCTTTTATTTTATTCTCACGACTTTCAATGGCAGCAACGCCCCAATTATATACGGTTTCCGGCGAAGCACTTAATGATGTAAAACTGCGCAGCAGAGCAGCGTAACATTCACTCCCGTTCGGAATAGTACTTATTGAAAGTTCAAGCCTGGCCTTTGGAAGATACTCGTTCTGCAAAAAGTCTCTGTAAGTCTTGATTAATGGCATAATTTCATTCACCACAACTGCCTCAACATCTTTTTTAAATGCTGTATCCTCATCCCGTGTAGCTATAATATAAAAGACGTTTTCATCCATCGGAACAGTAAGTAATTGTCCTAGTTGATCAATTACTTGTTCGATCACGATTTTCGGCAACGCATATCCAGTTTCAAGTCCATGCTTGTTATTGGCAATGTCTGACTGAATGTATTGTGGGATTTTTTTCCACCTTTTGATTGCATTTTCCCGGCTTATCGCATCTCCGATTGGTTGAGTTTCGGCTATGTATTTAAACCAAATGTAAAAAGCATCCATTTGGTGAATTGTCCAGAGGTGACTTTGACATACTCTAGTTGCAATTGAACTCTCTAAAACTTCTTTGAGGATTTCATAAGTATTTCTATCATCAAGACTTAGATCATTTGGAATTATCGACAACGTTTTTTGTAAAAGTAAGTCCTCA